>Ga0209345_10000120_pt1 | contig 111986 bp, 114 predicted proteins | sample Cruoilmetagenom7_FD_187294 | JGI IMG/M metagenome (GOLD analysis project Ga0209345, IMG submission 187294) | Oil polluted marine microbial communities from Coal Oil Point, Santa Barbara, California, USA - Sample 7 (SPAdes) (version 2) | ecosystem: Environmental > Aquatic > Marine > Oil seeps ... | reverse complement strand
CTTGTTTACGATGAAATAAATTTCATCTTTAAAGCACTAATTTTCATAGTACTTTAAAAATAAAACCTAAAAGTATGTACTTTTTAAATTTTACCTTTCGTTTAAGCTATTCTTTATAGGAAGGCTTAAGTAAGATATGAAAGATTATCAAAACTAATTTAAAGTTTATTTAATATAAACTTGTAATATAAAATATTTTAATAGTAGAAGTTTGTAAAATTTGCTAAAATGGGAGAGTTGTTATGAAAACATTATGTATTATAAGACATTCAAAATCAAGTTGGAAAGATATCGCATTGGATGATTTTGATAGACCTTTAACTCAAAAAGGGAAAGATGATGCTTTATTTATGGCAAAAAAATTGTCAGATATGGATATTTCTCCAAATATAATTATATCAAGCCCCTCCAAAAGAGCTGAGTCTACTGTAAATATTATGAAAACCCAATGGCAATATGATAAAGAGATAGTATACAATAAAAAAATCTATGATTCTAATATGATAAATTTAAAAAATATCATTAAAAATTTAAACTCTAATTTTGAAACCGCTTTTTTGGTTGGACATAATCCTGGTTTAAATATGTTGGCAGAAGATTTATGTGACTTTTTAAAAAATATCGCGACAACTGGTATTGTAATCATAAACTTTGATTGTGACAAATGGGATGAAATATCCAATCAAAATAGTAAGTTTATAAAATATATATATCCAAAAAAATATAAATAATTTAGAAACTAAAAAAACTATATCTTAATTGCTTTAAAGTAAATATTTTGTAAAATTAGAGAAAGAAGGATTTATTGATGAGATTAATTTTAGCTATTTTACTACCTTGGTTAAATTTTTTTACGATTGGGAAACCCATATCTGGGATTATTTGTCTGATTCTTCAAATTACACTTATTGGTTGGTTACCAGCAGCAATTTGGTCTGTTTATTCATTAAGTCAATATAATACTGATAAAAAAATCAAAAATACTTTAGGTAAATAATTAATTTTACTTATGGTAAAATCCTTAAAAAATTAAATTTAGGAATAGTGTTGAGATTAAAAATACTTATAATTATATTTTTCATACTTACTTATAGCCTATTTTTTTATGTAACTACACAAAATAAAAATAAAAGATTAGATTTGATTTTGAAAAATCATGTAAATCTTTTAAAAACGCATTATAAAATTACAATTGATTATTTTAAAACTGATGCAAAACTTATACAAAACAAACTTTTAAATAATAAAAGAGTTGTTACTATTTTACAAAAAGCACAAAAAGCTACACCTAAAGAAAAAGAAATTTTAAGAAAAAAACTTTATGATATTTTAGTTATTGAGTTTGAAGCAAATCAAAAACGAGGTATAAATCAACTACATATAGTACTACCTAATAATATTTCATTTTTAAGAATGCATAAACCAAACAAATTTGGCGATAATTTAACAGATATTCGATATACCTTTAATTATGCAAATAAAATGAAAAAGAGTATATATGGTTTTGAACAAGGACGCTCAACTCATGCTTTTCGCTACACATTCCCTTTTATTTACAATAATGAACATCTTGGTGCTATAGATATATCTTTATCTTCTGATGTTTTACAAGAAAAGTTAAATAATATTAATAATATACATTCCCATTTTTTAGTGGATAAAAATATTTTTAATCAAAAAGTTTGGGAAAAGAACAATCTTTCATCTAGCTATGTTCAAAGTATAGAACACAACAACTATATGTTTGCACTGAATACACTTCATAATAAAGAAAGACTAAAAAATAGTAAACAAAATATAATAGCTCCATTAGAAAAAGAGATTGATAAAAAAATTGCCTCTTATAAACCTTTTGCTGTGTATAAGAGGTGTGAAAATAATGTAAATGTAGTGACATTTTTACCTATAAATAATGTTCAAAAAAAACAAGCTGTTGCATATTTAGTATCTTATGATAAAGATGAATATATCTATGATATTTATAAAAACTATTTTTTTATTGATGGGATATTATTTTTTGGAATGGTATTTTTGTTTTATTTTATTTATAGAAATTTAAATTATAAAAACGAGCTTGTTAAAGAAGTTTCAAATAAAACAAAAGATCTACAACATCTAAGTGAAGACTTAAAAGATTTAAATGAAAATTTGGAACAAAAAATTGTAATTGAAGTTGAAAAAAGTAAATCTATGGAAAAGAAATTATTTCAATCTGAAAAAATGGCTTCAATGGGTGAAATGATAGGAAATATAGCACATCAATGGCGACAACCATTATCTGTAATATCAACAGGTGCATCAGGTATGAAAATGCAAAAAGAATATGGTGTATTGGATGATAAAATGTTTAACAAAACATGTGATGATATTAATAAACATGCACAATATCTTTCTAAAACTATTGATGATTTTCGTAATTATATTAAGGGTGATAGGCAAAAAGTGCTTTTTAATTTAAAAAAAGATATTGAAAGCTTTTTAAATCTTGTAGAGGGTTCTATTAAAAAATCTAATATCAATATGATATTAGATTTAGATAAAAATATTGAAATAGATGGATATGAAAATGAATTAACACAATGTTTTATAAATATTTTTAATAATGCAAAAGATATATTAAATGAAAAAGTACAAAGTGATAAAAGGTATCTATTTATAACAACAGAACAATCTTTACATAATGTACTTATAAAAATAAAAGATAATGGTAGAGGGATTAATGAAGAGATTTTACCTAAAATATTTGAACCTTACTTTACAACAAAACATCAGTCTCAAGGTACAGGATTAGGACTTCATATGACTTATAGTTTAATTGTGATGGGGATGAATGGCACAATAGAAGCAAAAAATGTTTGTTTTGATTATAATGGAGAAAATTATAATGGTGCAGAAATTACTATCTCTCTTCCTATAAAATAAGTTCATTTTGTGTACAATCTAGTTAATGAGAAAAAAGGTACATAATTTGAATGAAAAACAAAAAATACTCTTAGAAGTATTTGGACATAAAAGCTTTCGACCTTTTCAAGAAGAGGCAGTAAATAGCTTATTAAATAACAAAGATTTGCTTACTATTATACCAACAGGTGCTGGAAAGTCACTTTGTTATCAACTACCTGCTTTGTTAAAAGAGGGTATATGTGTTGTAATCTCTCCCTTAATTGCATTGATGCAAGATCAAGTAACTGCATTAAAAGCCAATGGAATGTCTGCCGTTATGATAAATTCATCTTTAACGAATGAGCAAATCAATGATACTTTTGCACAAGTTAAAAATGGGAATATAAAGTTTTTGTATATAGCACCAGAGAGATTTTCAGCGTATGGTTTTATTGAGTTTTTACAATCTATTAGTATCTCTTTTTTTGTTATTGATGAAGCTCATTGTGTAAGTGAATGGGGACATGAATTTAGAGCTGATTATAGAAAACTTTCCCTTTTAAAAACAAATTTTCCAAATATACCTATAGCTACATTTACAGCAACGGCAACATCAAAAGTTCAATCAGATATTATTACAAACTTGGCACTGAATAATCCAGTAGTTTTAAGAGGAAAAACAAATAGGACAAATCTTTTTATTGAAGTAAAAAGTAGGGTCGGAAATGGGAAAAAACAACTTTTAGAGTTTTTGAAAAACAAAAAACAATATACAGGGATAGTTTATACCTATTCAAGAAAAGAGACAGAGCAGATTGCCCTTTTTTTGCAAGAGAATGGATATAGTGCACAAGCCTATCATGCAGGACTAAGTTCTGCAACAAGAGAGAATATATACAAACAATTTATCAATGATGAGCTAAACATAGTTGTAGCAACAATAGCTTTTGGTATGGGAATAGATAAAAGTAATATTCGTTTTGTAGTGCATACTTCTATGCCAAAAACTATGGAAAATTTTTATCAAGAGATTGGTCGTGCTGGTCGTGATGGACTTGATTCCCATACTTTATTACTCTATACAAAAGCAGACCAAATCAGTAAGTTAGCACAAATAGATGATAATATGAGTGTGGAATATAGAAAAGTACTAGAAGATAAGTTACAAAAAATGTATCAATTTAGCTCTTCTAGTCAATGTCGTCATAAAACTATAGCAAAATACTTTGATGATGAGATAGAACCTTGCAAAACTATGTGTGATAATTGTACAAAAGAGAAAGTTGAAAAGTTAGATATAACAGTAGAGGTTCAAAAGTTTTTATCAGCTGTATATAGATCAAATCAAAGTTTTGGACAAAATCATATTATAGATATATTACGAGGTTCAAATAATCAAAAAATATTTCAATTTAATCACAATGATTTAAGTGTGTATGGTATAGGAAAAGAGAAAAGTAAAAATGAATGGAATGCAATAGCAGATAGACTTTTCGATATTGAAGCTATAAGTGTTGGTGAGTATAGAGCTATTAAGCTTACCTCTTATGGTATGGAAGTTCTTAAAGGGAAACATAAAATAGATATAGATAGTGATAAAATAGGCATAGTGGAGGAGATTAAGGAAAATAATTCATTATCTAAAGAGTACTCTCAATTTTTTGAAGAGTTTAGAAGTTTAAGAACTACTATAGCAAAAGAGGAACAAGTAGCTCCATATATTGTATTTAGTGATAAAGTATTAGTAGAGTTAAGTGATAAACTTCCTCAAACAAAAGAAGAATTCCTCTCTATAAACAGTGTAGGAGAAGTGAAATATGAAAAATATGGAGAGAAGTTTTTAACACTTTGTATTAGCATTAAACCAAATCAGAAAAAAAAGCTTACTAAAACATATTTAGATACACTTTTATTAGTAGAAGAAAATAAAACAATAGATGAAATTGCAACCATTCGGCAACTTCAAAAGACTACAATTATATCACATATAAAATTATTAAAAGAGCATGAAAAATTAGAACAAGTACAAGTTGATAGGTTAGTAGAACCATTAAAACTTATTTTTCCACAAGATATAAAAAAGTGGATAGAAGAAAGATTGGAACAAAACAGTATTAAAGAATTGAGGAATTATGTGGGATTATATGAAAATCTCTATAGTATGTAATAATAAATAAGGATTAATTATGAGAATAGTAATAGTTGGTGGTGGGATTGCTGCTGTTTATTTGGCAAATAATATTAAAAAGCAAGATAGAAGTGTTGATGTTCTTATTGTAAGTGATGAAAAATATCCACCTTACGATAGAATTCATCTTTGTCGACTTGTGGATGAACAAGAAAATACTCAAGGGATAAGTTTACCCCTTGATCCAACTGTACAGTTAGAACTTGAACAGCAAATAATCAAAATTGATAATGAAAACAACAGGGTCTTTTCTAAAAATAATATGTATAGTTATGATAAACTTATCATAGCAACAGGATCTTTACCAATCACCTTATTTGATATAGATGGGATAAGTAATGCAGCTGTTTTTAGAAGTGCAGATGATTGTAACTTGATAAAAACACATGTAACTAATCAGGAAGTTGTAATAGTTGGAAGTGGTCCAATTGGTCTTGAGCTTCTTGAAACTTTAAATGAAATGCCAAATGTTTCAAATATTACACTTCTAATAAGAGGTAGTCATTTATATGATAAACATTTATCTATTGATTCCATAAAAACTATTGAAAATTGTTATATAAAAGATGGGAAGATAAAAATTTCTTATAATGATGAAATAGTGGATAAAGAAGTTATAAATGGTGAAATCAGATTACTAAAAACAAAAAAACTTAATATTAAAAATCCTTTTTTAATTTTTGGAACAGGGATAAAACCAAATATAGAATTTGCAAAAGAATATTTGAGTTGTGAAAAAGGTATTTTAGTTGATACTTTTATGCAAACAAAAGATGAAGATATTTATGCAGTTGGTGAATGTGCGCAAGTTGAAGAGTTAAATTACATAGCTGGACATGTAAAAGAGTGTACAACTCAAGCTGATGTAGCTATTGCACATATACTTAAAACAGATGAAAAAGTAGAGTTTGAACTTGATGTAAATATTGATATGCTCAAAGTTGGTGAGTTTGATTTAGTAGAGGTTCGAAGTCCTACTTTTGGTATAGATTTTGAAAAAATACTTATTACATCAAAAGAAGATAATAGGATTGATGAGTATTTTGTAAGTGAAGATAAACTTACAAGATTTATAGGTATAAACTCAAATGTTGATATAGGTTACATAGAGACTCTTATAAAAGATGGCGATGAGGTAGATATAAATTATCTTTATCAAAATAGACTTATAGGGGAAAGAGGTCGGCTAATATGTAGTTGTGAGCATATTTATCATCAAGATATAGTTGATATTGTAGTACAAAGTGGAATTGATTCTTTTGCTAGTTTAGCTGATTTTAGTGAAGCAGGTCGTGTGTGTGGAAGATGTAAAAAGATGGTAGATGATGTTATAAAAGAATCTCAACATCTTATAGACCCAAATATGCCACGTAAAACAGCAGAAGATATTAAAAGAGAAAAAGAGATTAATGAGATTCAAAAAAGAATAGATAAGTTTAATACTCTACATCCGCGAAATGAGTTAACAACAGATAATTTAGAATCAGCAATGGAAAGTTTAGACATAGGAAAACATGAAGTAAATAGCTGGATATCTATGGTTACTGCCAATATGCAACTGCATCCAAATTTTGAAGAAGTAGTTGAAAGTGGAGTTAAGTCTTTAAATAAAGTACCTATTATTTGGCTAGAACTTGCTGATTGTAGTGGAAACAGTGAAGCATTTATAAAGTCAACAAATCCATCTGTTGAAGATTTAATTTTTGATTATGTTAGTTTAGATTATCATGAACTTATTATGGCTGCATCTGGGGAACAAAGTGAAACAATTCTTGAAGATATTATTCAAAAGCAAAAAGGGGAATATATTCTTATCGTTGAAGGTGCAATACCACTTGCAATGGATGGAAAATATTTGAGAATTGGACCAAAAGGTGAAACTGGTATTGAACTTCTTAAAAAAACTGCTGCAGATGCAGCACTTGTAATAGCAGTTGGAAGTTGTGCTTTAGATGGTGGTGTGGTTGCAGCTGAACCAAATCCAACAGGAGCAGTTGGAGTTGAGCAAGCTTTAAATAGAAGTGATATCATCAATCTTCCAGGATGTCCTACAAATCCTACAAATATTGTTGGAACACTCTTATCTTATTTGATGTTTGAAGAGTTACCTGCTTTAGATAAATTTAATCGTCCTTTATGGGCTTATGAAGGTAGAGTCCATGATAACTGTGAAAGAAGAGGACATTATGAACTAGGTGAGTTTGTAAAAGAGTGGGGAGATGTTGGAGCAAAAAAAGGGTATTGTTTATTTGAAATGGGTTGTAAAGGGCCTTATGCAAATGTAAATTGTCCAACAATGAAATTTAACAAAGCAACAAGTTGGCCTGTTCAGGCAGGTCATGGATGTATGGGATGTACCGAAATTGGTTTTTTTGATAAGTTTGCAAATGAGAGAAAATATGAGGAAAATAAATAATGAAAAAGATAGTTATTGATCCAGTCACAAGAATAGAAGGACACTTAAGAGCAGAAGTTGAAGTTGATGAAAATGGAATAGTAAAAGAAGCATATGTAAGTGGACAATTATTTCGTGGTATTGAGATTATATTACAAAATAGAGATCCTAGAGATGCAGGACTTTTAGCAGGACGTATATGTGGAGTATGTACAAATTCACATTTTAGAGGAGCAATTCAATCAGTAGAAGATGCATATCAAATTGATATACCTAAAAATGCTGATATCATAAGAGATTTAATCTCTATGGCTTTATTTATCCAAGATCATGTTGTCCATTTTTATCATCTTCATATGCTTGATTTTGTTGATGTTACAAGTGCCTTGAGCGCAGATGCTAAAAGTGCCAGTAAAGAAGCTCATAAATATCATGATAAACCTTTTAGAAATTCACATTCTCATTATGAAGATGTTTTGGCAAAACTACAAAAATTTGTAAATGCAGGAAAACTTGGTCCATTTTCAAATGGATATTGGGGGCATAAAGATTATAAACTTACACCTGAACAAAACCTTATATTGGTTTCACATTATTTAGAAGCTTTAAAGTTTCAAACAAATATCTCTAAAGCAGTTGCAATTTTTGGTGGAAAAACACCACATCCTCAGAGTTTGGTCGTAGGCGGAGTTACAAGTGTACAAGATATGTTAAATCCTCAAAGATTAAATGATTATTTATTTATTATAAAAGAAGCAAAAGAATTTGTCGATAGAGCATATTTACCCGATATGAAACTCCTAACAATCGTATATAAAGATGAGATAAAAGCTGGAAGTGGTAGAGCAAATGGAAACTTTTTAAGTGTTGGTGGATATGAGTTTGAGGGGGAACAAAGATTATTTTGTAATGGTGTTATATATAATCATAATTTTTCAAACATACAAGAGTTTGATGAAACAAAAGTAACTGAAGAAGTTGATAGAGCATGGTATAATGATGATGAAGAGCAAAGTATAAATTATACAGATTTAAATGAAGATGGAACTTTAAAAACTCAAAATAATGATGACAAATACTCATGGATAAAAGCTCCTAGATATGATGGTGTTACTATGGAAACAGGACCATTGGCTAGAGTTCTTGTAAGTTATAATAAAAATAATGAACTTATTAAATCATTTGTTGATGAGTTTTTAGAATCTACTGATACAGAACTTATGGACCTGTCAACTACTGTTGGAAGAAATGCTGCAAGGGCTATTGAAACTAGCTACATATGTGAATACATATTTAAACTTGTTTCAAGACTTATTCAAAATATTAAATATTATGATACAGATACATGGACTAAATATGATTTTTCAGCACAAAAGAAAGATACAAAAGGACGAGCATTCTTAGAAGTTCCTAGAGGAGTATTATCTCATTTTGTAAATATCGAAGATCAAAAGATTAAAAATTATAGTGTAATAGCTCCAACAACTTGGAATGCAACACCTAAAAATCTTGATGGATTAAGAGGTGCTTATGAAGAAGCATTAGTTGGGATAAAAGTAGATGATACATCCAAACCTCTTGAAGTATTAAAAGTTTTACACTCTTTTGACCCATGTTTGGCGTGTGCTGTTCATATAATTGATACAAAAGGGAAAGAATTAAGTAAATTTAAAATAAAAAATATTTAAAATGATATTTTTTAGCAAAATAAGACATATTTAAGCCTTTTTAATGTTATAATGGGTGCTATTAATTTTAAAGGAAAAAAATGAATAAAACAGAACTAATTGAAGCAATCGCTTCAAAATCAGGATTAACAAAAAAAGATGCTGGACTTGCACTTGATGCAACACTAGTAAGTATTACAGATGCACTTGTAAAAGGTGATAGTGTTCAACTTATCGGTTTTGGTACATTTAGTACAGCTAAAAGAGCTGCTAGAGAAGGTAGAAACCCATCAACTGGGGCTACTATGAACATAGCTGCATCAACAGTAGCAAAATTTAAAGTAGGTGCTAAACTTAAAGAAGCAGTAAAATAATAATTTTACATAAAATAAAAGGTGCTAAATATTTTAGCACCTTTTTTTAATGAAATTATTTTACAATATCCCCAATGTTTTAAACTTTTTTTTAAATGCAATTTCATCAATAACTCCCATATGTATTTCAATCAAATTTCCATCTTTATAATGAGTTTTGTTCTCAGTTCCTTGTTGTTCATTTGCACCATTTATTAAAGCAATTACTTCATCAATACTTAAAAGTTTCCCTACACTTTTTACCTCTTCATTTATCACAAGTCCAGGGGTACTTGTCACTTAGTATTTCATAATCTCTTCAATATCTTCTATTTTAAAAACTTCACACTCTTTATCTATATTTTTGACCGCTTCATCTACAACTTTTTTTAATGCTACACAATTTGCACAACTAGTTCCTAGTATCTTTATAACTATTTTATCATTTGATGAACTACAACAAGTTGTTTTATTTTCTGCTTTTGTTGTTGAAAATTGAGTAATGGCTCTTTTGTGTTCGTAGGTGTACAACTTCCACTTGAACAGTTTTTATCCTTACATCCACCCATTGGTTTTTCCACAGGATACAAATTTACTAATCCCATTATTAAAAGTATTACACCTAAATAAAACCAACTAATTCCACTATATACACCATATCCTATTAATACCAACCCTACAACAACTATAAATATTCTACTCATATTCATCTCTCCCTTTTTTTATAAAATTATATTAAATGTGTACCCAACTAAGAGTATCCCAAAAGCAACTATTCCAAAAAATATACCTATAAGTTTAATATGGATAATTCTTTTTAATATCATAGCTTCTGGTAAACTAAGAGCTGTTACTGCCATCATAAATGCCAAAGCACTTCCTAGTAACATCCCTTTTGCAGTTAAAACTTCAACAAGGGGCATTACCCCTGCTGCATTTGAATACATAGGAATTCCCATAAATACAGCAACTGGTACAGCATACCACGCATCACCACCTGCATAAGTAGATATAAAATCAGCAGGAATATACCCATGTATAAAAGCACCTATCCCAACTCCTATCATCACATATAAATATATTTTCTTAAATATATCAACAGTATTCGCCTGTGCATCTTTTATCCGTTGTTGTGTAGAAAGATTAATTTCAAAATCTTCTAGTTCACTCTCTATTGGTGTAACTGGAATAAGAACATATTTTTCAATATTTTTAATTTTCCCTATAAAATATCCACCTAATATTGCTACAAGTAGTCCAAATCCAATATATATGACAGTTACTTTCCATCCAAATAATCCAAACAATAAAGCAATCGCTATTTCATTATTTAGTGGACTTGAAATAAGAAAACTAAAAGTTATACCAATAGGTATTCTAGCTTGCATAAATCCCAAAAATAAAGGGATAGCACTACAGCTACAAAATGGTGTAATAATTCCAAATAGTGATGCTAAAACATTTCCACTAAACTCAGATTTTCCTTGAAGATAGACTCGAACTTTTTCTGTATTGAAATAAGTTCTTAAAAAACTCACTACAAAGATAATAGTAATAAGTAAAATAAAGATTTTAATAGTGTCATAGATAAAGAAGTGTGTTGCACTTCCAATTGCACTGTCTGCACTCATTCCCCAATATTGATAAACTAATTTATCAACAATTTTTTCCCACCAATCAAACATTTTATACCTTTTGTATTTTATTTATGAAAGTATAACATAAATAAGCAACATATCAAGATATATTGATATGTTGGTTATTTATTTTGAAATAAAGATACTTAAGTTAGTATATCCTCAATATTTTATTTAATAAATTAAAATGCTAATTTAGACTATAACAATGGAATGGAAATAGTAAATTTTGCTCCATCATTTACATTTTGAACTTTAATTGAAGCATTGATTTTTTCTAAAATAATTTTAGAAATATACAATCCTATTCCAGTTCCCTCATTGGGTGTTTTTGTAGTGAAGTTTGGAATAAAAACTTTTTCCATATATTCTTCAGGAATCCCACCTGCATTATCCAATATTGAAAGTTCTATATGATCATTATATTTTTTAGTTTCAATAGTTATTATTTTATTTTTAATTTTATTTTCAATAAAAGCATCTTTTGAGTTCGTAATTAAATTAAGTAAAACATGCTTAAATTCATTTACTATTATGTCTATTTTAGTCTCTGTATCTCTAATAATTTTTAGTTTTATCTTATGTTTTATAAGTTCATCATTTAGTAAAGTTATAATAGACTGAAGAAGTTCTTTTATACTAATAGTACTTCTTTCTATATCAATTCTAAGAAAATCTTTAAATTCATTTATGGTACTTAATGCATGTTCTACTTGATTGTCAATGCTTTCAAGTGATTCTTGGAGATAATCTTCTTTTAATATGTTATCTTTTATCTCCTGTTGAATAATTTGAGTTCGTAATTTAATAATTGATAATGGTTGTTTAAATTGGTGAGCAATAGTATCAATCATCTCGCCCATAGTTGCAAATTTTTCTCTCTCTTGTATAAATTTGTTTTTTTCTAAAACCTCTTTTAATTGTTCTTGTACTTGTAACTCTAAATTGTGCTTATACTCTTCTACCTTTTTTTTATTTCTTATTTTTTCAATACTTTTATATAGAAGTGAGATAAATTGTTCGTATTCCATAGGTTTTATAATATATCCATCAATTCCTAGTTTTATTGTTTCTACAAAATATTCAGGTTTAATATAAGCTGATAAGATAAGTATAACTAGATCTTTAGATTTTTTTCTTATTTCTGATATCATTTTTATACCATTCATATTTGGCATCTCTATATCTGAAATTATAAGATCAAAGTCATCATTTCTAAATTTTTCTAATCCCTCAACACCATCATTTGCTATTGTAATATTTGCAAAAAAATTAGATAATATATCTAAAGTAATAAGTTGCAAAGTAGGATCATCATCTACATAAAGTATATTTAAATTTTTACTAAATTCTTTTAGCTTAATTAGCTTTTCAGTTTTTATCTCCACTACCATACTACCACATCTTTTTTTTCTTAAATATATCATATTTTCCGTTAATCTAAAGCAAAACACGATACAATCAAGGAATGAAAAAAATATTTTAGCAATTTTAATTATTTTTGTAGTTATTTATTATCAGTATAAAATTAAAGATATTAATAATGAAGTATATAAAGAACATACTCAAAAAGTAAAAAATATATTCCAAGAACTTGTTTCACATAAACAGGGAAGAACAGCTGCAATTACATATATATTAAGTCAAGACTCAAATACAATTCAAGCTTTATTAACAAAAGACAATTTAATAATTGACTATTTTAAAACTATAAATGGGATAGAAATATATGATAAACGAGTTATTTTTCAAAAACTGACTTAAAAGGGATTATTACACATAGCAGGTGAAGAGATTAGTATATATGGAAGAATAACTGCAATGGCAGATATATTTGATAATTTGGAGCAATTTTTAAAAATAAGAGAGATATATAAAGATAAATTTTAGTGAATGAATTCCTCTGATATTGTTTCTCCAAATTCCCAAAATAGTTTGTGAATGATTCTTTTATCTTTTATTTTATCATTAAACTCTTCAAAATCTTGATTAAATCGTTCTATATAGTTGAATATATCTTTTAATACAAACTCTTTTTGAGAATGATATTTTTCATTTTTAAAGGCAGCCTTTATAATTGTTTCATCAAAAAGATCTGTTTTTTGAAGTATCGTTATATCATATTGCACCGCATTTGTTATATACTCTAAATCACCATGAAATTTTTCACACAAATTATCAAAACATCCAAGTTTACTTACAAATCTTTTATCACTTAATAAGTCTCTATCAATATATTTAAGTATTTTATGTTTCATATCATGATCAAAGGTATAATTCATTATATCAATAATAAAATATTTATTTCTTCGTAAGTTTTGAGCAAATCTTAGATTTTCTATATTTCTAGTAGTTGCCATAAGTGCTATTTCATGATCAAGTTGGTAAATTTCTGGCATATGTTGTAAAATAGCAGGTTTAAATCTTGAAGGATCATCTAAATTTTCCTCTTTTGAAGCTGCCAAAAGCGCTAATTCTCTACTTGCCTGTAAGTTTTTATCTAAATAGATATAAGTTCTGTTGTATTTTGCTATAGCATCTCGTGCAAATTCAAAATCATTTAAAAGTTTTTTATCAATATTATTTAATATTTCATCACCCATTCCATTTCTTATGTGATGATTCCACATATCTTTTTTAGCCTCATTTTTAGAAGAGATACTATGAGCAGTAACTCCTAAAAGTCTTATCATAATACGCTTATTGGAATAGTATTCATAGGGGATAGCTTGAAGTAAGAGTTTTTTTTCTTGCCAATATTTAACATTATCAAATATATCGTCAATAATCTTTGTCAAGAATAGCCTTTTTATATTTATAATATATCCTTAAATGATAACATAAAAGTTACAAAAGAATAATTAATAGATATCACCAATTTTTTCTATAAGAATATCGTTATGGTCTACAAATCTATTACATTTTATTCCGCCAATATCAAAACAAAATTTTTGCCATAAAGGGGTATGCCCACCATTTTTTTCTTCAAACTTACCAAAATAGAACATAAGTGCATGTGCATACTCATGAGGTAAGACATATTCTATCATATAGTTTTCATTTTCTTGAAATCTTTTTTTATTGAGTTGAATTTTTATTTTACCTGTTTGATAACTAGCTAGTCCATAAAGATTATTTGGTAGTTTGTTTGATATTATAATTGGTATATTGAAATCAATATTATATTTAATTTTAATAGTTTGTCTTATCGTATTATTTTTGTTTTCTAATCTAGTAAGAATTTCTTTGGATAATGGATTGTTTTTAAATTGTTGATCATGATAAAATAAATAGAGGAAAAGAATACAAGAGATTAGAGTTAATGATAGAAATATTTTAAAAATTTTGTTCATAATGGACAAATTGTATCAAATTTATTTTAATACTATTTTAAATACTATTGTTACATAAAGTTACGAAAATTAAATTTATGGATAATATATAGATATAATTTATTATTATACATAATTTTGACATATCTTTTTTTTAGAATAGTAGTATCAAAATATCAAGGAGATAAAATGAGATTAGTAAAAGGTATAATGGTAGCTGCATTAGTAGCTACTGCAGGATTATCAGCAGAGTACACGTTAAAGTTTAGTCATGTGGTTAGTGCAAATACACCAAAAGGACAAGCGGCAGATTTCTTTGAAAAAAGACTTGAAGCATTAAGTGGTGGAAGAATTGATGTTCAAGTTTATCCATCTTCTCAACTTTATAAAGATAGTGCTGCTTTAAAAGCGTTGAGAATGAATTCTATTCAAATGGCAGCACCAAGTTTTTCTAAGTTTGGAAAACTTGTACCACAGTTAGCACTATTTGATTTACCATTCTTATTTAAAGATATGGATCACTTACATAGAGTTCAAGATGGTGCTGTTGGTGAAAAACTAAAAGATATGGTTACAGCAAAAGGTTTTGTAGCACTTGATTTTTGGGATAATGCATTTAAACAATTCTCAACTTCAAAAGATACTCCAATCTTAACACCAGAAGATGCAAAAGGTCAAAAATTTAGAATTATGAGTTCAAAAGTTCTTGAAGAACAATTTTTAGCAGTTGGAGCAAATCCTCAAATGATGCCATTTAGTGAAGTTTATTCTGGACTTCAACAAGGTGTTATTGATGCAGCTGAAAATCCAATTTCAAATATTTATACTAAAAAATTTCATGAAGTACAAAAACATATCACTTTATCAAATCATGGATATTTAGGTTATTTAGTTGTTATGTCTAAAAAATTCTGGAACTCTTTACCAAAAGATTTGCAAGCAAATGTAAAACAAGCTATGAAAGAAGCAACAGTAAAAGAGAGAGAATTAGCACAAAAGCTAGATATGGAACAATTAGCTCTTATTAAAGAGTATGGTGCAAAAACAGGAAATGTACAAATACACACTATGAATGCAGAACAAACAAAAGCATGGAAAGAAGCTGTTAGTCCAATCTATTCTAAATTTTATGATAACAAAAAGATAGGAAAAGATTTAATCAATGGTGCTTTAAATACAAAATAAGATTATTATGTTTAGTTTTATAGATAAACTCATTGGGTTAATAAATCAATACATCGCTGCTTTTGGTATAAGTGGTGGTGTAGCATTGGCATTTGGTAATGTTGTAGCTAGGTATGGATTTGATAGTTCTTTAACTTGGGCTAGTGAGCTTACTGTGTATCTATTTTTATGGAGTACTTTTTTTGGTGCAGCATATTGTTTTAAGCAAGATGCACATATTAGTATTAATATGGTATTAGAAAAAGTGAGTGCAGATACTGCTAAAATGTTGATGTTAGTATCTCATACAATTACTTTTATATTTTTATTTGCAGTTGCATATTATGGGTATCAATATGTATTATTTGTACATGAACTTGAAGAGATGTCCGTAGATTTAGAAGTTGCCATGTGGATAGTATATCTTGTTATTCCAGTATCATTTTTCTTTGCAGCATATAGGGTAGGTGAAAAGATAGTAGAAATTATAAAAACACCAGCAAAAGATGTTTTAAAACAAAGTGAAGCAGAGATGATATTAGAGCAGATGTCAGAAGGTGAAAATGAGAAGTTACTAAAAGATGTAGAAAGAAAAACAGGTGGTATGTTATGAGTATAGCAGTATTATTTGGATTATTTTTCTTTTTACTTATTGTTGGGTCACCTGTTGCAATAGCATTAGGAGCTTCTACTTTTGCAACATTAGTATTTTTTACAGATATAAATCCTATTGAAGTAAGTGCTATGATGTTTGAAAAAATTGAACATTATTCACTTATGGCAATCCCTATGTTTATTCTTGCTGGTCAATTATTAAGCAAGGGTAGTAGTGCACAAAGAATTATTGAGTTTGCAAAATCAGTTGTAGGACATCTTCCTGGAGGGCTTCCTATTGCTGCTATTTTTGCAAGTATAATTTTTGCTGCAGTTTCTGGAAGTTCTCCTGCAACAGTTGTGGCAATTGGTTCTATTATGTTTGGTGCTATTCAAGAAGCTGGTTATCCCAAAAAATATGCTATTGGTACAATAGCAACAGCAGGAAGTCTTGGTATTTTAATTCCACCTTCAATTGTTATGATTGTGTATGGAGTTACAGCAGAAGTTAGTATTGGAAAGCTTTTTATGGCAGGTGTTGTTCCTGGTATTATGATTGGTATCATGATGATGATTGTTACATATATAGGAGCTAAAAGATTAGGATTTGAGAGAACGGAACCAGAAACATTTAAAGTAAGAGCTAAAAAAATGGGGAATGCTTCTTGGGCATTGATGACTATTGTTATAGTTATTGGTGGTATTTATGGTGGTATTTTTACACCAACAGAAGCAGCAGCAGTTGCAGCTGTTTGGGCGTTTTTTGTATCTATGTTTATTTATAAAGATATAAAATGGTCAAATTTATTTACTTTGTTTTTAGAATCAGCAAAAACAAGTGCAATGATTATGTTTATTATTGCAAATGCAATGTTATTTGCACATTTTTTAACTTTAGAAAATGTACCTCAAATGATAACTACTACACTTATGGACTGGAACGTAGGCGTTATAATGTTCTTAATTTTAGTAAATATTTTATTGATAGTTGCTGGAAATTTTATGGAACCAAGTGCTATTATTATGATAATGGTACCACTTCTATTCCCTGTAGCAGTTGCACTTGGGATTGATCCGATTCATTTTGGAATTATTATAGTTGTAAATATGGAGTTAGGAATGATATCCCCACCTGTGGGCTTAAACCTGTTTGTTACCAGTGGTATAACAGGAACTAGTCTAAAAGATGTGGTTGTCTATTCACTTCCTTGGTCGATGACTATTTTATTTGGACTTTTGTTAGTAACTTATATACCTCAAATAAGTCTATGGCTACCAAACTTGATGTATGGAGGATGATTCCTCTATACGTCAAAACTTATTATAAAACAAGTTCCTTTATCACTACTTCTTACATTTAATTCACCACCCATATTTTGCTCTATAATTAGCTTTGACATATATAAACCTATACCTGTACCATTTGCTTCCTCTTTTGTTGTAAAATAAGGTTCAAATATTTTATCTATCACGTTTGGTGATATTCCTTTTGCATTATCACAAATTTCTAGATAGATTTTATCTTTTTTATAAAGATTTATTTTTATTTCTGGATTTGGAATATTATCATAAAGAAGAGCGTCTTTTGCGTTAGTAATAATATTTAATACAACCTGTTCAAATTCATTTTGATAGTTTTCTATAGAAATTTCATGATTAATATTTCTAACAAGAGTTATATTGTGTTCACTCATCATAGACGAGGTAATATCTATGACTCTTTTAAAAGAGACACTTAAATAAAATTTTTCTTTTGTTTTATCAGGTTTAAAAAAAGTACGAAAATCATCTATAGTATGTGACATAAATTGCAATAGATTTTCTATCTCCTGTGTTTTTTTATCTAGCATATTCTTATCTAGTTTATCTAAATCGTAATGTAGTTTTATATTAAGAACAATAGCATTGAGTTCACTAATTGGCTGTCTCCATTGATGAGCAATAAGACTTATCATCTCTCCTATTGCAATAAATTTTGATTTTTGCATAAGTATTTGTTCTTGTTCTTTATTTTTTTCAACCGCTTTTTTTACCTTTATATCAAGTGTATGATTAAGGTTTGCTAGTGCTTTTGTTGTTGATTTTACACTTTTATCTTTTTGCGTTATGATAGATTGTACTTTTTTCCCAATAATATAAGCAAAGATAATAGCAATAACACTAAAAAATAAAAAGAAAAAAAGATTTTGTTTAATTTGTTGTTCTATTCTTATTTTTAAGAGGATTTTTTCTTTATTGATATCTTTTTGAATATCATCTAAATAAATTCCTTTAGCTATAATCCAATTAAGTGGTTTGTAGTAATAAAAATAAGATATTTTATTGACAACTTTTGTATCACTTTTTTTATAACTATATTGAACAAAGGATTCTCCACGTTCATTTATATCTTCTAAAAATTTCTTTCTAAATGCAAAACCATTAGGGTCTTTATAATTTGCTGATATAAATTTTCCTACTAAATCAGTTCTGTTTGGATTGATAATCATTTTTGCAAACTTGTCACCACCCTCTTTATTTAATAAAGCATATACAAAAATATAGCTGTTTTTTTCAATGTCAAAAGGTAACATCTTAATCCAATTTATTATAGAATCTTTTTGTTGATTTATCAGATTAACATTATTGTCATATTTATAGTTTATCATTGTTGTTAAACTTTGTATATTAGTTTTGAGTTTTTGCTTTTGTAATCTAATATTATCATGTTTAAGTTGTGTGAGTGTATTTTCAAGTGCAACTTGCTGATTATGATAGTAAAATAGAGAAATAAAGAGTGTATTTGATAAAATTATAATAATAATTGTTGACATAATAAGATTTGAGATATTTTTGTAACCAAATATTTTCATTGAGTAGGAGCCTTTGTGCATAGTGAAGTTTTAAAAAAATTAAATAATTATACCCTATTATTAGTTGAAAATGAAAAAGGTATTAGAGAAAACCTTTGTGAATATTTTGATTTACTATTTCAGAGTGTTTTAGTAGCTAATGATGGAGTAGAAGCCCTAGAATTATACAAAAGTAATAATATAGATTTAATTATCACCGATATTAAAATGCCAAATATGGATGGTATAGAGTTAGTAAAAACTATAAGAACTAATGACAAAGATACTTCAATTGTAATAATTTCTGCCCATACAGATGTAGAGTTTTTACTTGAAAGCATCCCTTTAAATCTTATAGAATATGTGGTAAAACCACTAAATGAAACAAAAATTTCAAATATTTTAAATATATTTTTGAAAATAAAAGATGACACAGATTTTGTCTATGATAAAAGTAGATGCGAAGTAAAAGTAGATGGTGCAATACATACTTTAAGTACAAAAGAAAACATTTTTTTAGATAAACTTGTAAACGAAAATAGAATAATATCCTATGAAGAGATAGAAGAAAACATATGGGATGAGAAACGAATGAGTCAAAATGCTTTGCGTGTATTTATAAAAAATTTAAGAAAAAAACTTCCAGAAAACTTTATTAAAAATATTCCAAATTTTGGTTACACAAAAATATAGATTTATTTATAATAATATTAGTATAATACAAAAAATTATTAGAGGTGAAAGCTTATGGACAAAAAAGGTATTTTGATAATAGGCGCTGGTGGGGTAAGCATCGTTGCTACAACAAAATGTGCTATGAATATAGATACATTTGAATATATTACATTAGCAAGTAGAACAGTAAGTAAATGTGAAGATATTGCTGCAAGTGTAAAAGAAAAAACGGGGGTAACAATAGATACTACATCAATAGATGCGAATAGTGTTCCAGCTCTTATAGCACTCATAAAAAAACTTAATCCCAAAGTTGTATTGAATGTGGCACTACCATACCAAGATTTAACAATTATGGATGCGTGTGTAGCTACAAATACTCACTACATTGATACAGCAAACTACGAACACCCTGATGAGGCAAAATTTGAATACAAAGAGCAATGGGCTAGAGATGATGATTTTAAATCAAAAAATCTTACAGCACTTTTAGGAAGTGGATTTGATCCAGGTGTAACTGGAGTATTTGTAAAATATATTGAAGAAAATTATCTTGATACTATTGAGTTTATTGATATTATGGATTGTAATGCAGGTGATCATGGATATCCTTTTGCTACAAACTTTAATCCAGAGATAAACTTGCGAGAAGTAAGTGCAAATGGAAGATATTGGCAACGCAATAGCGATGGAATCGGGGAATGGATAGAGACCAAACCACTTGAAATTAGAGTTGACCATGACTATCCCGAAGTTGGTGTAAAACCATCATATCTATTATACCATGAAGAGTTAGAAAGCTTATCAAAAAATATCAAAGGATTAAAAAGAATTAGATTCTTTATGACATTTGGTGATAGTTATATTCAACATATGAATTGTTTACAAAATGTTGGTATGTTAGGTATTGAACCAATTGAACATAAAGGGATAATGATAACTCCAATAGAGTTTTTAACTACACTTTTACCAGACCCAGCTAGCTTAGGTGCTAGAACACATGGGAAAACAAATATTGGGTGTATTTGTGAAGGTCTAAAAGATGGTGTTAGAAAGAAGTTTTATATTTATAATATATGTGATCATCAAGAGTGTTATAAAGAAACAGGAGCACAAGCTGTAAGTTATACTACAGGAGTACCATCAATGATTGGGACTAAACTTGTTTATAATGGAACTTGGGATTTAAAAGGCACTAGAAATGTAGAAGAGTTTGATTCATCTGCTTATATGGAAGAGTTAAATACACAAGGACTTCCTTGGAAAGTTATCGAACTAGATATGTAGTTTACAGAGATAAGTTTTTTAATTAAAAGCTTTAAATAGTTTTCTATTGATATGAACAAAAGTCACAATAAATAATAGTAGTGAAACAAACATTATAATAGTTGCGTTCCAACCAAGTTTTTCATATATAATTGATGGAACTATAGAACCAACAGCTCCTCCAATATAGTAAAAAGTGAGATACATTCCAGAAGTTAATGCCTTCTGTGAAGCTCTTAATGAATTTGCAATTCTTGTTGATAATGTATGAATTGTAAACATACCAACACAAAAAATAAATACAGCACCAAACAAAAATAAAGTATTTTGATAAAAAAAGCAAATTGTAGCAATTATAAAAACAGTAAGCCCAAAGATAATTGCCCTAAGCTCTTTTTTGAAAAGATTAACAATTTTGTGAATGGTTAGAGAAACAATAATTCCCATCCCATATCCCAAATAAAGCAAACCAATTTGGGTCTCAGAAGTCTCAGGTGCTAGCTCTTTTACTCTAAATGGTAAGATATTTAAAAGTCCTGCAAAAACAAAAAACACCACAAACATTAGTGTATAAATAACTATAAATCTTTTATCTTTCAAAATATTTGTTATATCTTTGATAGTTGGTTTGACTAAGTTTGCTTCTTTTTGGAGTTTTAATTTAAATATAAAAAACAAAACAAGCAGTTGTGCTAATGAAAGTAAAAGAAACACCATTCTCCACCCGAACTCTTCTGCTATAAAACCAGAAAAAACACGACCAACTAATCCTCCAAATACAGTTGCTGCTACATAGATAGACATATTGACTTTAGTATTGTTTTTGTCATTTGCTAAAACTGACATAGCACCTGTTAGTATTGCAGGGATTATTATAGCCTCAATAGTTCTAATAGTTAAAAACATTTCATAAGAGTTTGAAAAACTTAAGGCTAAGTTTGTAAAAAATAGTAAAAGAGATGCTGTTATTAAAACTGTTCTTTCTTTGATTGATTCTAAAATATATCCATAAAAAATAGGAGAAATTGCTAAAAATAGCATAATAACAGCTGTAAAAGAGGAAGCTTTTACAATAGAAACTTCAAATTCATTTGCTAAAAGTGGTTGCAAAGGTTGTGTTGCATACATCACTGATAATAATATAGTAATAGTATAAACGATTATAAGTAATTCAGTTTTTTTCATATATTTATTATAGTATATTTTTTATCTTACTACTATAATATAAAGAACTCTTGTATTTCTATATAAAATATTTTTAAAAGATTTATGATGTGGAACGAGAAGAATAAATTGTGAGATAAGAGATAACTTATCGTACAATACAAAATATTATATATGTCTAATAGTGCATAAATTAATATTAAATTAAGTTTATATCTTATAGAATAGTAACTATATGAATAAAACTGCATATAGTTAGGGATAAAATGGATAACAAACAAATAGCACACTCTATAAAAAAAAGAAGAAAACAACTTAATATCACACAGCAAGAGCTAGCAACTATTAGTGGAGTAAGTACAAGAAAACTCTCCGATATAGAAACAGCATCTAGTGGAACAACTATTGATATTCTTAATAAAGTATGTGAAGTATTAGGACTAGAGATAACTTTGTCAATTAAAGGTGTTGACTAATGATAAAAGTAAATATCTATGATGATACGACATTAGCTGGTACACTTGAATATGATGATAGCAATTATATATTTACTTATGATGATAGCTTCATAACTTCACAAGAAACAACCGCTATTAGTTTAACACTTCCAAAACAAAAAGAACCATTGATTTCAAAAACCTTACCCCCTTTTTTTAGTGGACTTTTAGCTGAGGGAAGTTTAAAAGAGTTACAATGTAAACAACTCAAAATTGATGAAAATGATGATTTTACGCGACTTATAAAGACAGCCAAAGATGATACTATAGGTACTATAACTATAAAAGAGATGATATGAAAAAATGTTTAGGTTGTTTTACTTCTACAAAAGATATATACTGCAAAAAGTGCAAAAAAGAACTCTTTGATAATAAAATAATCTCTTATGTGTTAGATTTTGATAAAAAAGAGTTTTTATCTTCTAAAATAGAACTATCAAATCGTATGAGTATAAGTGGTGTTCAAGATAAAATATCTTTAAAAATAGAAAATAACAAACTAGTGCCAACTATAAAAGATGGTTTGTATTTACTAAAACCAATACCACTTATGGATTATGGGATACTACTTGATGATGTAGCTTGCAATGAACACTTCACAATGCAACTCTCTTCTCAAATTTATAAAATACCAACAGCTGTAAATGGCTTGATAGAGTTTAGTGATGGTGAATTAGCTTATATCACAAAAAGGTTTGATAGGGTTAATGGGGTGAAAACAAAACAAGAGGATTTTGCATCACTATCACTTCATAGTGAACAAACCCATGGTAAGAACTATAAATATGACTATAGCTATGAACAAATAGCTAAACTAATTAAAAAGTATCTTCCTACATATAAACTAGAATTGATTAAGTTCTTTAAATTACTACTTTTCAATTATCTTGTAGGTAATGGTGACGCACATTTAAAAAACTTCTCTGTTACACAAAGAGAAACAAAAGAGTATGCACTTAGCTTTGCTTATGATCTAATATCAAGTTCAATCCATATACCAAATGAATCAAGAACAGCCTTAGAGCTATTTGAAGACTATGAAACACAAAGTTATCAAGTAAATGGATACTATGCATATGATGATTTTATAACATTTGCAAGATTTGTTGGAATTGATGATAAAATAGCTTCAAAAATTATATCTGATTTTTTAAATTTGGAGAATAAAATTTTAGAGCTATTAGCGAACTCATTTTTAAGTGATGAAGCAAAAAAAGCTTATAAAAATTTATATCAAGATAGAGTAAAGGCTTTAAAAAATAGTTATAAAAATAGTTGAATTTAAAATATTAGTTTTACAATAATATTGTATTTTGTTAAATACAAATTAACAAAACGATAGGAGAAACTCTAATAAGATAAATTTTAATCTATCTTATCTCAAATTTTAACTCCTCCAATCTAGCAATCCTATCTTCTGTTGTAGGGTGTGTTCTAAATAGATCTCCAAAACTTACATTATGTCCACTAAAGGGATTTACTATAAACATATGAGCACTTTCTGGTGTTGCATTGTGTAAATCTCCTCTTTGTGCATATTGTTCAAGTTTTGAGAGTGCAGATTGTAAAAATTCTGGTGCTTGGGTAAGTCTTGCAGCACCTTCATCTGCCATATATTCTCTACTACGACTTACACTCATTTGTACAATTGAAGCTGCAATTGGTAAAAGGATAGCCAAAAGTATCATAACTATAGGATGACTACCTCGTTGATTGTTCCCACCAAAAAATGCACTAAATTGCATAATATTTGCTATCCAAGCGATTGCCCCTGCAACAGTTGCAGCAATAGTTCCTATAAGTATATCATAGTGTTTTACATGAGATAGTTCATGTGCAATCACGGCTTCAACCTCTTTTTCACTAAGTATCTCTATCAATCCACTTGTTACTGCAACAGCAGCATTTTCTGGGTTTCTTCCTGTTGCAAAAGCATTTGGAATATGGTCTTGAATGATATAAACTTTAGGCATGGGAAGATTTGTTTTATTTATAAGTTTAGCTACTATTCTATAGATATAATGATTTGTAGAAACTTCTTGAGCATCATAGTGTGCTAGGACTTGCTTATCTGAGTAATAATAAGCATAAAAATTCATTCCTCCAACTATAATAAAAGCTATTATAGCTCCACCACTTCCTGCAAAATAAAATCCAACACTCACAAATACAACAGAAAGTAAAGCTAATAAAAATACTGTTTTTACTTGTTCCATTTTTTACCTCTCAATGATTTTCTTAAAATATTAACAAAATATTAGCACTCATAAGCTTAGAGTGCTAAATTAATTTTAAACTATAAAACTATTATTTGAATTCACCACCACTTTTAATAATGTCTATGCCGTATTTATCTCTTATCTTTTGAAGAGATTGTGTGAGATTATTTTGTTTTGAATCTTCTTCATAATGAAGTAAATCCATTGTAGTATGTTTATTTTTTTCAAAATTAGATAAAGTGAGATTGAGCTGTATAACAGCATGAGAAGGATGAATATCTATTTTATTAAATAGTTTTATCATCTCTTGCTTTAAAAAAAGTTCATTAAAGATTCTATTTGTATTTATAAAATCTTTTGATTTTTCTCCATATTGATATCTGACTTGTAGTGCAAAAGTTAAAGGATTATGATTGTTTTTTAAAGCAATAAAACTCAAGTGCCTACAGAGTATTGTGATTCTCCTTTTTATTTCATCTCTACAAGACAATGGGTCAAAAGTCCTTCCAAGCCCGATAGATTTTCTATCTTTTTTTAAAGATATGTTTTCATTATCAATACCACATACTCTATTGTACAGTTGTGTCCCAGGTTGTCCCCAAGAGTAAAATAATTCTTTATGTTGTTGAATCTCCCCAAGAGTTTTGATATTGTACTTTTTGAGTTTTGTTTGATATCCTTTTCCAATTCCTGGAAACTTGGAGATAGGAATATCTCTAATGAAGCTATCAACATATTGTGTTTTTATATATTTTACTTTATGTGGTTTTGCAAATTCTGTTGCAAGTTTTGCTATCCATTTTGACTTTGCTAATCCTATAGAAACTGGGAGTTGTAACTCTTTTGATATTTTTTCTTTTAACATAGTTCCAAACTCATAAACATCCTCATCTGCAATCCATCCAGATAAATCACCAAAAAACTCATCAATACTAAATTGTTCAAGAGAAGGTATCTCTTTAATTAATAGGTTTTTTAAATCATGTGAGAGTTTATGATATAAAGGGTAGTTAGGTGGTAATACTGTAAGATTTGGACACCATCGTAAGGCTTCTGATACACTCATCGCTGTTTTGACTCCATAGGCTCTTGCTTCATAAGAAGAGGTTGTGATAATACCTCTAGGGCGTTTTTTTTCATCTAAAAAATATTCTTCAAAACTCATATTTGAAGTAGGGGAGAGTATAGAACTAGTAAATGCACCACTTATTTGACTTGTCATTTTTTGAGTTTTTGTTGTCTCAAAAATGGAGAGATTACTTCTTCCTCCTACTGCTAAGGGGATATTATGATATTGAGGGTTGTTAATTCTATGTGCTGATACAAAAAAGCAGTCGATATCTATATGTAGTTTCATAGTGAAATAATAACATACAATTTAAATTTTGATTAAAAATATTGCAATTTGTTAGTTTCTTTTGCAAAGTACGCTGTTGCCTTTTTTAATATATCTCTTTCTTGCTTTGCTATCTTTAACTCATATTGTAATCGTTTATTTTCTTCATGTAACGTTTTTGATGTTTGATTACTTTCAGTATCTGTAACTTGAATGATGTGCTCTTTTCTGTAGGCACTTACCCAATTAAATAATGTCTGAGGATTTAAATCTAAATTTTCTGCAACTTTTAGGTCGTATTACGCTAGATTTAGTTGCGACTCCAGTATAAATATGAGTTTAATAACTCTTATTAAACTAAAAAATTAGAATATTTATAAAAAAATTTGACTTATAAAGTAATGTTATAAAAATAATAATTTTATAAAATGACTACTCTTGTAATAATATTCTTTGAAAAAAGTTGCTAAAAATTCTAACAAAGTCCTATCTTTACTACTTTTATTTACATAAGTAACATTTATTGTATATATTTATCTTTTATGTAAATTAAAACATATAATAAAAAATAATTTTGTTATAATAAAAAAATTATTAAAAAAAGGAAGTAAATATGATGTTAAAAAACATTTTATTAGTAATGGCACTTTTAGTTAGTTCAAGTGTTGCAGCAGAGTTTATTGACTACAAGAAATTATCAAGTCAATTAAAAAAAGAGCATAAAATAGCAGGAACTTATGCAACAACAGAAGATGTTAAAAATGCAATAAAAGCAAAAGATTGGGCCATTGTAGATGTAAGAACAAACATAGAATGGGCAGGGGCTCATATTAAAGGTACTCAAAGAATTGGTAGACAAGCTGGAGAGAAAGCATTAGAAAATATAGTATTAGATGATGATGATAAAATGATTAAAGACAAGCTTATTGTTGTTTGTAATTCTGCAGCTAGAGCATCAATAGAAGCGGAAACATTTAAGAGAATGGGATTCTCTAAAGTTATGATTTATGATATTTATAGCTGGATTGATGAGTGTAATCCTGTAGTTACTAATTACACTGTTAAACTTGACAAGGCCGGAACAGGTCTTAAGTTTGGTATGTTCAAAGCTGAACATTGTAAATAAGTATCATACTTAATAGACAATAAAGAGATGGTTTCTCTTTATTGTCTAAATCTAAATTATACAATCTCCTCTTACAACTTTTAATAGTATACTTTTAAGTTCTGTTTACTTAAGATAAACAAAAAAATTATGCGAACGATGAAAATAATAGCCAAAAAATTAAGATATTTAGAATTTAAAATGTGATTTTATAGTGGCGACCCCGTGTAGATTCGAACTACAGTTTACTAGAGGAAATCTAGCCGTCCTTGGCCACTAGACGACAGGGTCATTTAGAAGTTCGAATTATAATATAAGTGATATTTATAGTGGCTTAATCAACAGTGATAAAAAAGGTTTGATATTGAATAATGATTTGATTGATTTTAATTATATAAATGAGTATGATAAAAAATTGATAGAACAATTTATACAATCTAAAAATATTAAAAAATATATTTTAGGGATAAATAAATTTACAAAAAGTGTTTTAAAACATATTGAGGTAAATGGTATTATTGATGATTTTACAAGAGTACAAAGTTCTCGAAAAAAAGAGATACTTAAAATTGAAGATATTCCAAAAGAAAATACAATAATTCTTTCAGTATCTACAGGAAGTCCACTTGAAGTTCACAATAGACTCAATGAGATGGGATATAAAAACTTTAACTATCTACTTTTTTGTAAGTATTCAGGATTTGAATTAGCCTTGCCCCCTTTTATAGATGATTTTGAGGATGACTACAAAAAAAATAAAGATCAATATTCACAAACATATAATTTACTGTGTGATGATAAATCAAAAGAGACATTTACTAAAATTATTAATTTTAAAATATCGTATGATTTACAGTTTATGGATGGATTTAAGAATAATCATGAAGAACAGTATTTTGATAAAGAGATAATACCCCAGATAAAAGATATAGTATTTTTAGATGGAGGCGGATATGTTGGTGATACAGCACAAGAGGTTATAAAAAACTACCCAGACTTTAAAAAAATATATCTTATTGAACCAAATTTATTACATATAAATATAGCAAAAAGAGAACTTGGTCATATAGACAATATTGAGTTTATTCAATGTGGTCTTTCAAATAAAAAAGTTCAAGTTACAATAGATACCTATAAACAAAACAATGCTAATCATTATAATACAGAAAATCAAAATCTCAATACTATAGATAATATTGTAAATGACAAGGTTGATTTTATAAAGTTAGATATTGAAGGTGCAGAACAAGATGCAATAGAAGGTGCAAAAAGTACAATCAAAAAGTATCATCCAATTTTAGCTATTTGTATTTATCACAAAGCAGAAGATTGGTATAAAGTATCTCAGAAAGTATTAAAAATAGAAAAAAATTATGATATATATTTACGACATTATATGGAAGGTATATTTGAAACAGTGATGTATTTTATACCTAAAAAAGACTAACTATTTATAGTCTCTTTTATATTTTTAGCTATTTGAGTAATTCTTTTCATTTTTTCGTTGTTGCTTAAACTATCATCAATAAGATGTTTTACAAAAGCACTACCAACAATAACACCGTCAACTCCTATTGCTTTATCTTTAGCTGTTTTTTCATCAACACCAAATCCTAAATAAATTGGAGTAGAAGTTGTTTCTCTAATATTACTAATTACTTCACTTAAATCTTCACTAGCACCACTTCCTGTAATACCAGCATACGCAACCATATAAATAAATTTTTGGCTGTTTTGTGTGATAGATTGAATTCTCTCACAACTATCAGTGGGTGCCACAAAATCAATAATTGTTTGATTGTATTGTTTAAATAATTCTTTATAAGGCTCAGATTCTTCATGTGGTAAATCTGGTATTATAGAACCTTGTATTCCATATTCTTTCCCTTTTGCCAAAAACTTTTCTAAACCGTAGTGAAAAAAAGGATTCATGTACCCCATCCACAATGTATCCATTTTGGGTGCTATTTGACTTGTAACTTCAAATAAATCTTTAAGTTTAAATCCATTTTGTAGTGCTAATAAACTGGCTTTTTCTATCACTGGCCCATCTGCAACTGGATCTGAAAAAGGGATTCCTAATTCCAACGTATCAACACCAGATTCTTTCATACTTAAAGCTAAATCTACAGTGAAGTTATTCTCAGGAAGAGATGCAGTTATAAATCCAACTAGTTTTTTCATTTTATTCCTAAATTTATTAATCATATGATAATTTTATATTAGATACAATCATAACATAATATACATAACAAATTTATGATACTTGATAAGGAATAAAATGAAAAAACAATCTATAAGTTCAATTCAAAAAGCAAAAGGTGTACAAAAACTTACTATGATAACTGCTTATGATGCACTTTTTGCAAGGTTATTTGATGGTGAAGTTGATTTTATTTTGGTTGGAGATAGTTTAAATATGAGTTTTGGAGGTAAACCAGATACTCTTAGTGTAACGATGGATCAAATGATATATCATACTCAAGCAGTGTGTAATGGTGCACAAAATACCTTTGTAATTTGTGATATGCCATTTGGTACTTATTCTGATATGAATAGTGCTTTTTTAAATGCAAAAAGAGTCTATCAAGAGACTAATGCAGATGCAGTTAAAATAGAAGGTGGAATCGAAAAAGCACACATTATAAAACACCTTACTGACAATTCTATTGCAGTTGTTGGTCATATAGGGTTAATGCCACAAAACTATAGAAGTGAAGGTGGATATAAAGTTAAAGGTAAAGATGAAGAAAATATCCAACAACTTATAAATGATGCACAATCAATAGAACACGCAGGAGCTTTTTTACTTGTAGTAGAAGGTGTAAAAAGCGAAGCAGCAAAAGCCATTAGTGAAGTGGTCTCTATACCTATAATCGGAATTGGAGCGGGAGTTGATACTGATGGACAAGTTTTAGTTTGGTCAGATATGTTTGGTTTTTTTGAAGAGTTTAAACCAAAATTTGTAAGACAATATCTCGATGGTGCTAATATGATTAAAAAATCATTAAAACAGTATAAAAATGATGTAGTTAATAAAGATTTTCCCTCAGACAAAGAAGAATATTAAATTATTATATTAATGATTATAATTTAGTAAAAAGTAGTTATAATAGATTATTATAAAAAAGGATAGTTTGATGGATAGTAAACGTAGCATTTTGACAACACTTGCTATTGCAATGGCAATAATTTTTTTGGCAATGATTATTAACGTTACAATGAATTTGAGAGATTTTGGTTTTAATAGTGCAAAAACAAAAGCTCAATTAGTTGCAGATAGTGTAAAAAATGGTCTTACAGCACATATGGTCAATGGTATTATGGCAAATAGAGATTTTTATATAGAACAAACAAAAAATCTACAACATATAGATGATATTTGGATTATTAGATCAAATACGGTTAACAAACAATATGGTACTGGTGAAGAACTTATCCACGATGATATAGATAAAGAAGTTTTAAAAACAGGTGTAACTGTTGAAAAAATAGATGAACAACTTTTAGGACATAGTACTTATAGAATTACTATCCCATATAAAGCAGAAATTACAAAAGAGATCAATTGTTTATCCTGTCATGAAGCAAAAGAGGGTGATGTCTTAGGTGTAATTTCTATGGTGATGACTATGGATGATATTAAACAAATGAGTGTAAAAATAATTGCATTAACTTCTTTTATATCATTATTTTTAATTTTATTTATAGTTTGGTTTGTGAAGCGTTTAATTGTACCTTATTTATCAATTTTTGATTCTATTAAAGATGTAATGAAACGAGCAAATGATGGTGACTATAGCGCAAGAATAGATGAATTTAGCAGTGGAGAAGCAAAAAATGTTGCACACTGGATAAATGAACATATGAATAAGTTACAAAAAAGTTTAGTAAATATAGAAGATAAAATTGATATTTTCTTAACAGCTCACAAGTCTAATTCAGAAGATGATCCAATAGTTGATGTACAAAACACAGTAACTAGACTTGCCGATATTTATAATTTTAGAAAAACAATAGAACATGATGAAAGTATTGGGGATGTATATAAAAGAATAGCAACAGTATTAGAAGATAAGTTTAAGTTAGATGATTTTAATTTTCTTGAGGCAGATACAACAAATAAAAAAGTTGAAGTTGTTTATGTAAACAAAGCGTTAAAATGTGATCCAATATCAAAAGGATGTAGAGCCGATAGAACAAATACACTAGTTGATTCATGTCAGTTCAAAAAAGTATGTGGATCTATAGGGAAAGAAGATTTTTATTTATGTATTCCATACTCTATATCTAACGATATGGATTTTGTAATTTCAATAGGGACAAATTCAAAAGAAGAAAATGAAAAGTTAAGAGATTTATTGCCTTTTATTCAAGATTATGTAGATGCTGCTAAACCTGAAATTGTAAGTAAAAAACTTATGCAAATTCTTGAAAAAAATGCAAGTACAGATCCACTAACAGGTTTATACAATAGAAAATATCTTGAAAGATATATAGATGGTTCACTTTACAGTGGTATGTATAAAAATGTACCTTGTGGTTTAATGATGGTTGATATAGATTTCTTTAAATTAATTAATGATAATTATGGGCATGATATTGGAGATATTGCGATTAAAACTATTGCAAATACTCTTTTAGATACAACATCGGAAACTGATGTAATAATAAGATTTGGTGGAGAAGAATTTATTGTTATATTAAATGATTGTAATGAAGAAAGACTTCAAAGTATAGCTGAAAAAATTAGAATCTCTTTTGCTCAACAAAAGATACAAGCAGGGGCTGAGATGTTTAGCAAAACTATAAGTATAGGTACAGCATTGTTCCCAAATAAAGATCATAGTTTTTGGAAATATGTAAAACAAAGTGATGTTGCATTATATCAAGCAAAACATTCTGGTCGAAATAGAGTTGTAAGATATGAAGAGGGAATGGAATAACATTGCAATTTGTTAATTATTTTAGATTTAATTTTAAATTATGGTATAGTTCTAAAAAATAGGATTATAGAGTGGAAAGATTAGTAGAATTAGAAAAAATGACATTTGAAGATACTAGTGAAGAGGTGACTCTTCGTCCTAGTGTTTGGGATGATTACATTGGGCAAGAAAAAATCAAAAAAAACTTACAAGTGTTTATTCAAGCTTGTAAAAAAAGAGAAGAAGTTTTAGATCATATTTTACTCTTTGGACCTCCAGGACTTGGAAAAACAACATTAAGTCATATCATTGCTAATCAAATGGCAACAAATATAAAAGTAACAGCAGCGCCTACAATTGAAAAGGGTGGTGATTTAGCTGCCATTCTTACAAATTTGGAAGAGGGCGATATTCTTTTTATAGATGAAATACATCGGCTAACTCCTGCTATTGAAGAGATACTTTATCCAGCTATGGAAGATTTTAGACTGGATATTATTATAGGGTCTGGTCCAGCTGCACAAACAGTACAAATAGATTTACCAAAGTTTACACTAATTGGTGCAACTACGAGAGCTGGAATGTTAAGTAATCCTTTAAGAGATAGGTTTGGTATGCATTTTAGATTAAATTTTTATAATGATGCGGAATTATCTAAAATAATTTCTATTGCTTCTATTAAACTTAATAAAGAGACTCAAAAAGATGCCAGTATGGAGATTGCTAGAAGAAGTAGGGGAACTCCTAGAGTTGCATTAAGATTACTAAAAAGAGTTCGAGATTTTGCTGATGTAGAAGATGAAAATGTAATTAAATTATATAGATGTCAGTATGCATTAAATGAATTAGGAATTAATGATAAAGGTTTTGATGAGATGGATTTAAGACTTTTAGAGTTACTTTTATCGAACAAAAGCAAACCTATGGGATTAAGTACAATGGCTGCTGCATTGAGTGAAGATGAAGGAACAATTGAAGAAGCAATTGAACCATATTTATTAGCAAATGGATATATTCAAAGAACAGCTAGAGGGAGAATTGCTACAGTGAAGAGTTATGAATTATTTAGGCTTACTCCTCCTACAAATAATCAAAATATATCTCTTTTTGAGATTGAGGAGAGTGAATGAAGTTAGATACTAAAGAGTTAAAAAGTATTACTTTACTGTATGTAGAGGATGATATACTTATTAGAGAACAGACAAATAAAATTTTAACAAAATTATTTAAAAAAGTTTTTTGTGCATATGATGGACAAAATGGATTAGAAATATTTAAAAAAAACAATAAAGAGATAGATGTTATTGTTACAGATATTAATATGCCAAATCTTAATGGTTTGGAGATGATAAGAGCTATCAATAAATTACAAAGTTCATTACCTACAATCGTAACAACAGCACACACGGATTCAAGTTATTTAATAGATGCTATTGATTTAAACGTTGATAAATATATCTCTAAACCTATACAAATAAAAGATTTGACTATTGCTGTTGTTGATAATGTACTAAAATATAGAAGAACTAATAATATTGAAAATCTTGCAAAAAGTTTAGTATCAAAAAGTTCTAAAGATGATAGTTTAAATAGTAACTTAATAAATAAAGTAGAACAATTAACAAAACAAAATAAATACAATAAAGCAATAATTGATAATCTTGTATTGAGTTTTAAGATTGATAAAAACGGCAATTTTCTAGAAGTTTCAGATAAATTTTTAAGATTATTTAGTTATTCTAAAGAAAATATTATTGGAGAAAATATTAATATTTTACAATGCCAAAGTTGTTCTCAAGATAGTTTTCAAAAACTAATGTTACGTGTGATTCATACAAAAAAAACAATAATATCTTCATATTTATTAGTAACAAGTGATAATAGAATTATAAATTGTGATTTTACTCTTACTCCTAATTATGATTCTAGTTCACTTATCTCTGGGTATACGGCATATATAGATATTTTATAAAAATATGTATATATCAACTATCGTTCGATTATGATAATCTATCTTTGTAACTTTTATAATCATAGTTTTTTATAACTTTAAAGTCACCATTTGCTTTTTTAATAGCAATAGAAGGGAGATTTATACCATTAAATGTTGTAGTTTTTACCATAGTATAATGTATCATATCTTCTAAAATTATTTTATCTCCAACTTTAAGTGTTGTATCAAAAGAATAATCTCCTATAATATCTCCAGCTAGGCAAGTATTACCCCCAAGTTTATAAGTGTGTTTTTTTTCAAAAGGTTTACTAGCATTCCTAATCATAGCACGATATGGCATAGCTAAAGTATCAGGCATATGACACTCAGCACTTGTATCAAGAATAGCTATATCCATACCATTATGAACTATATCTAATACAGTTGCTTCTAAATATCCTGTTTGCCATGCTACAGCTTCACCTAGTTCTATATATATTGTAAGATGTGGATATTTGTTTTTAATTGTTTTTAAAACAGTTATTAATCTTTCAACATCATAATCTTTTCGTGTGATATGATGACCTCCACCAAAGTTCAGCCATTGTAGTTTTGAAAAATATTTGCTAAAGTTTTGTTCAAATTTTTCTAATACAAGTTCAAGAGCATCAACATTCTGTTCACAAAGTGCATGAAAATGTAATCCTTTTATTTCAGAAGGTAATTCACTCGGAAAGTTTTCAATTATAGTACCTAGACGACTATAAGTACCACAAGGATTGTAGAGATCAACATCTACAGTTGAAACTTGTGGATTCACTCGTATCCCAATACTATTATGAGTTGCTACTTTATTTATATAAAGTTCAAATTGATTAAATGAGTTAAAAACAATATGATTTGATATTTTTGCGATTTCGTCAAACTCATTTGGTTTGAATGCAGGTGAATAAGTATGAACTTCAAGTCCAAATTCTTTTTTTGCTAAAATTGCTTCATTTAAACCACTAGCACAACAACCTTTGAGATATTTTCCGCAGAGTTCAAAGGTACTAAACATAGCAAAACCTTTAAGTGCAAGTAATATTTTAATACCAGCTTCATCTTGTACTTTTTTGAGAAGTTTAAGGTTATTTTCTAAAAGTTTCTCTTCACATACATAACATGGACTAGGTAATAAGTCTTTAGAATTCAAACCCACCACCACTGCCTTTGTTCATACTCTCATATACTACTTTTACGTAAGTGTCTTTTACTGCACAATCTAAAACTTTAGGACATTTCATACAAGAGTCAATATTATGAGAAACTTGACATTGTTTTAAAATAATGAGTTGTTCATCTAAGGCTAATTGCCATTTATCTGTGGGTTTATTTTCCATCTATTTAGAATAGCTTTTTACCATTTCAATTTCATAATTACTTCCAAAAAAACATGGACTAGTATCATGAATGTGTGCTGTTTTAATATCTAGAACTCTATTTTGACCATCAATTGCGTATCCACCAGCTGTTTCAAATACATGTGCAAATGGAAACACTTCAAAAAGTTGTCTTAATTTTCCTTCTGGTTTATCACTAGCCCCAGGGTATGAAAATAAACCACCACCTCTTAAAAGTATATGATGTAAATCAGGTACCATTCCTCCACTATATGTGAGTTCATAACCTTCTTTAAACATATTATTTATCAATTCTTTATGATGTGGATACCAGCACTGTTGTGTAGAACCTGGTGAGTTGATATTTCCCTTTTCATTCATTGTAATATCTTTGATACAAATAAACTCTTCATTGTTCATTCTATAGAGTTTAACACTTTCTCCATCACAAATAACCATCTCAATTCTTGGTCCAAAAACTACATAAATAGAGGCTACTATATTATCACCTGTAAAATCATTTTTATATATACCATAAATAGATCCAACTGATAAGTTAACATCAACTAAACTACTTCCATCAAGGGGATCATAAGCTATAAGGTATTCACCATTGTCATTTATATTTACAATATTATCTTGCTCTTCACTGACAATTTGTTTTACACATGATAATTCTTTGAAATTATTTTCAATTATAATATCACTTAAAATATCAAGTTTTAGTTGAGTGTCACCAGTTGAGTTTTGTTGTTCACTTTTACCTGTATCACCCTTTTTGATAGTTTGTTGTATTTGAATTGTTGATTTTTTTATTGATTCTATAATATCGTTCATCTAGTTTCCTTATATTTCTTGTCCATTTTGTTTTATCCATTCTATAATATCTAAATGATTATTTAAATCTAGTATTTTCATATCTGTTGGAAGTTTTTGTTTATCTATTGAATTGTCAGTAACAATACAATCACTTTTTTCAAAATAACTATCATCTATGTTATCTCTTTGTACACATATTCTTGGAAGTGGAATAGCTTTTAATCCCTCAACTAATAATATATCAAAGTTACCAAACATTGATACTATCTCTTCAATAGAAGATGTTTCTTTTTTAAATATAGTTGTTCTTTTTGGTGAGACAACAGCTACCTCACTTCCTGTTTGAGAAAACTTATAACTATCTTTTCCCTCTTTATCGAATACACCTTTATCGGAAGGGTCATGCTTAATTATTGCAACTTTAAAACCTTGCTCTTGTAAAAGTGTTGATAATTTGACAATAAGAGTTGTTTTGCCACTATTTGAAGGACCTGTAAAAGCTACAGCTAATCTTTTATTTGTTGTATTCATAAGTGTGATTATACCAAATTGTTTCTTTTAGTTAAATCTATCTTTAAAGGTACATTTTTGACATAACTCTTCAACAGCAATATTATTTTTAAATCCATCTCTAATATCATTTGCTTTACGTGAGTGTAATATTTCTTCCAAAGAACTATTGTGTAAATTTCCAAGCTCAATTACTCCAAAGCTATCTAAACAACAAGGTACCACAACTCCTGAGCTTAAAATAGCAATTTGCGATGTTAGACCATGGCAAAAACCATTTGTTTTTGTTGTATCATTAAGGGTTGGCCACTTAAAATAAGTATCAAAGTCTACTAATATTTGATTTTCTAATCGTACTGCTTTATTATACTTTATATTTTTTAAATCTTTTTCAAATTTTTTTGATAATATTTTTAAAACTTCATTATTAAAATCTATTTCACTATTTTGATTATCTAAGTTCCAAAGTCTAAAATTAATAAAATTATGAACTTTATTTTTAAGTTTTAAATCACAGAGTTCAAACATAGGTTCTAAATATTTTTCTAGTGTGATTTTCATCTCATTTTTATTGTAACTATTTAGTGAAAAATTTATTTGTTTTATTGCTTTGTGTAAAAAAATATTCAAATTGAATTTTGTTAAATAATAGCCTGTAGTTGTTATATCTACTTTTATATCATACTTTAGTGCTATATCAAGATATTTTTCTAGATTACTAATAGTCAATGGGTCACCAAAAACATGTAAAGCAATGTTTTTAGTAAAAGGTTGTATTTGTTTTAAAATATTATCAAAAAAAAATAAACTTATAGTTGTAGGTTCATCAGTTTTTGTAGGACAAAAACTACACTCTAAACCACAAATATTTGTTAGTTCTATATATACTTTATGAAATTTGTAAAGCATTTTTTATTAAGTTTATATTATTTTGTAACTTCTCTACTCTTTGTTGAAATTCTTGTTTATTATCATTATAGTGTGTTGAACCGTCTATAGCAATAAGTTTATCATCAAAGTGTTCTATTGTTTGTTTTTGAATATCTTCATCACTAAGACCTAAAATCAATTCAGGAGTTTGTTTTTCTAGTTTCATAATTGTATGTTCTAATGTATATTTATTATCTATATCAATATCTAAATAGTTACACATCTCGATATAAAGGTTATCTATACTTGAAGAATATCGACTATAAATAGTTCCTGCAAAATCATTTAAATAAAGATGAAAGTTTTTGTAATTTGATAAAAATTCAATATTTTGAAGTATATTTAATTCTTCATCATCTTTATGAATCTTATTATACATATGTTTCATACTTATAAAAAGTATCTCACTACAGTTTTGTTCTATTTCATCTAAAAATTGTTTTTTTGTCATATTTATCCAGTATATAAAATATGTAGAAAAAAAAGAGAGCTAGAAAAGCTCTCTTACAAATTTTTCTATAAATTATAGTATACTATAATTTTGGTCCAGCAGATGTAAAATCAAAACTAGTATCATCTGTCAAGTATTTCTTAAAGTTTTCAATATACATACCCGCTAACTCTTTAGCCGTTGCATCATATTGTGCTTTATCTTCCCATGTATGTCTAGGATTTAAAACTTCTGTATCAACACCCTCAAGTGTTTTAGGAATAGCAAGGTTAAAAGTTGGCAATGTGTCAAAGTCACTATTTTCAATATTACCATCTAAAATACCATTAATACAAGCTCTTGTATTTTTGATACTCATTCTTTTCCCAACACCATAAGCTCCACCAGTCCACCCTGTATTTACAAGGTAAACGTTTACATTATGTTTATCAATTTTTTCACCAAGAAGTTTTGCGTATACTGTAGGGTGAAGTGGTAAAAATGCTTCGCCAAAACAAGCACTAAAAGTAGCTGTTGGTTTATCAATTCCTCTTTCTGTACCAGCAACTTTTGCAGTATAACCACTTAAAAAGTAGTACATAGCCTGCTCTTTTGAAAGTTTAGATACAGGTGGTAAAACACCAAAAGCATCAGCACTTAAAAAGATAATATTTGTAGGATGTCCAGCAATTGAGTTTGGTTGAATATTTTCTATGTGATTAATAGGGTAAGATACTCTTGTATTTTCTGTTTTACTTCCATCACTAAAATCTACATTACCATTTTCATCAGTAACAATATTTTCTAAAATAGCACCTTTTTTAATAGCTGCATAAATTTCAGGTTCACTAGAAGGATCAAGGTTAATAACTTTTGCGTAACAACCACCTTCAAAGTTAAATACACCATCATTGTCCCAACCATGTTCATCATCACCAATTAAAGCTCGATGTGGATCTGTTGATAATGTGGTTTTTCCTGTTCCAGAAAGTCCAAAAAATAAAGCTGTATCACCTTTTGCACCAACATTTGCAGAACAATGCATAGCCATTTTACCATCTAAAGGAAGCCAGTAGTTCATCATTGAAAAAACACCTTTTTTCATCTCACCTGCATACCAAGTTCCACCAATAACAGCTTCATTTTCTTCTACATTAAAAGCAACATAAACTTCTGAGTTCAAACCTTGTTCTTTCCAGTTTGGATTTGTTGTTTTACATGCGTTATATATAGTAAAATCCGGTGTAAAGTTTTCTAATTCAGATTTATTAGGGATGATGAACATGTTTTTTATAAAGTGAGCTTGCCAAGCAATTTCTGTGATAAATCTTACAGATTTTCTACTATTCATACTTGAACCACAATAAACATCAGTTACATAAAGGTTTTTTCCATTAAGTTGTTTTTTTGAATTTTCTCTTAATTCCGCATATGTTTTTTGATCTATATGTCTATTTACATCACCCCAAGATATATATTTTGAAGATGGATCGGCATATGCAAAATATTTATCTTTAGGACTTCTTCCTGTAAATATTCCTGTATCTATTATCAAAGCACCACTAGAGGCTATCATAGCCCCTTCATTTTCAACCGCATGTTCTATTAATGTATCTACGTCTAAGTTATGGTATATTGTACCTACATTTTCTAAACCAAGTGAGTTTTTAATATCTGACATCTTTTTGTTTTCCTAATTTTTATTTAAATATTGATAAAAGTACACCAGCAGCAACGGCAGAACCAATTACTCCTGCAACGTTTGGACCCATAGCATGCATCAATAATATATTTGATTTATCATACTCTTGTCCCACTTTACTTACAACTCTAGCTGCCATTGGAACAGCACTTACTCCAGCTGCACCAATCAATGGATTAATTTGTGAATCTTTTGAACTGAGTTTATTCATGATTTTTGCCATGATAACGCCAGCAGCAGTTCCTGCACTAAATGCTAATAAACCAATAATCATAATACCCATAGTGTCAAGTACTAAAAATTTATCAGCAGCAAGCTTACTACCCACTCCAAGACCTAAAAATATTGTAACAATATTAATAAGTGAGTTTTGCATAGTATCACTTAGTCTATCTACAACACCAGATTGTTTTGCAAAATTTCCTAATGCAAATGCACCAATAAGTGGAGTAGATTCTGGTAAAATTAAAATAGCCATCATAAGTATTAAAATAGGTAAAAAAAGTTTCTCTAATGGATGTACCTTTCTTAACGGTGGCATTTTAATTTTTCTTTCTTTTTCTGTTGTTAATGCTTTCATAATTGGCGGTTGTATAACAGGAACAAGTGCCATATAAGAGTAGGCAGCAACAGCAATAGCTCCTAACATTTCAGGTGCAAGTCTATTTGCAATAAAAATTGAAGTTGGACCATCAGCACCACCAATAATTGAAATAGCACTAGCAGATTGTAAATCAAATCCAATCATAACAGCACCTACTAAAGAACCAAAAATTCCAAATTGTGCTGCACCACCAAGAATGGCAGTTTTAGGATTTGCTAAAAGTGGACCAAAATCTGTCATAGCTCCAACTCCCATAAAAATAAGAAGTGGAAAAAACTCATTTGCAATACCCATATTATAAATAATACCAAGCATTCCATGTTCTCCACCTATATTTGCCAATGGAATATTAGCTAATAAACCACCAAAAGCAATTGGTAAAAGCAGTAATGGTTCAAATCCTTTTGCAATGGCTAAATAGAATAGTAAAAATACAATTATAAACATAATAATTCTACCCCATGTTTGTTCAAAAGTTGTCATTAACCTTGCATTGTTAGGATTTGGTTCAGATGTCATTACATCATCACTAGGATTTAATATAGCACTAATACCTGTAGTTTCATAAAATGAGCTCATAAGTTCACTTAAAGTTTTTGATTGATACTCTTTCTTTTCTGTTTTAACTGTTTCTGCACTACTATTAGCGTAAAGATTACTACTAAATAGTGTAAAAATCATTAAAAACAAAATAGAGATAAGTTTTTTATTCATTTTTCTCTCCAAGATATTATCCACACTAGCCAATGACTACTATAGTTTGACCTTCTTCTACTGCATCATTAGGTTTAACTGCAACATCTGTGATTGTTCCTGCACAAGGTGATTCAATATCTATTTCCATTTTCATAGCTTCTAAAATTGAAACTACTTGACCTTTTTCAACTTTATCACCAACATTTACTAAAAGTTTCCATACATTTCCACTTACTGTTGCACCTATTTGAGTTCCTCCACTTGAAGCTGGAGCTGTTACTTGTGTTTGTGCTGTTTCTACTGGTGCTACAACTTGAATATCTGCATTACCTTCTGCAACTTGAACACTAAATTTTTTACCGTCTACAACTACTGTATAGTTACCATCTGCCATTTTGTTATCTTCCTTATCATCATCTTTTGTTTTACAAGTTAAATTTTCACAATCACTTATTTTTCTTATATTTAAAGGTGATTCCCCTTTTAGGAATGCAATACCTTTTTCATCACAAGCTGCTGCAATGAATATGTTTTCTTCAGTTGTTTCTAAACCTTCAATCTCTAATCTTTCTTTCCATGCTGCTATTGATTTTTTAGGATCATTATCAGCAAAATCTAGTGGATTTTCTTTTGTTGGTTCAAGTTTTAGTTTTTCACTTGCTAATTTTACAATTACAGGATCTGGTTCAACAGGAGTTTTACCAAAATATCCAAGTACCATTTTCCCATAACCTGGTGCGATTTGTTTCCATGGTCCAAAGTTCACATTTGCATATGCTTGTTGCCAATAAAATTGTGATACTGGTGTAACAGATGTACCGTAACCACCTTTTTCAACAACTTCTCTCATAGCTTTGATTACTTCAGGGAATTTATCCAGTGTTCCATTATCTCTCATCATCTGTGTATTTGCTGTTAAAGCACCACCTGGCATAGGAGAGAATGGAATCAATGGACTCACTTGTGTAGCTTCAGGAGGGATGAAATAATCTTTTAGACAATCTTTTAAAACTTCTTGATATTTTAAAACTTTATCAATACACAATCCCCCTAAATCAAAATTACTTCCTTTTGTTGCATGAATCATAGTAAGAATATCTGGTTGGCTTGTTCCACCACTTACGGGTGAATTTGCTAAGTCTATACCATCTACACCAGCTTCTAAAGCTGCTAAGTATGCTGCAACACTTACTCCTGCTGTTTCATGAGTATGAAGTCTAATATGAGTATCATCACCTAAAAGTTTTCTTGCCATTTTAATAGTTTCATAAACTTTTATAGGATTTGCAGTACCACTTGCATCTTTAAAACAAATAGAATCGTATGGTAAACCACTATCAAGAATTTTTCTTAATGTATTTTCATAAAAAGCTACATCATGAGCACCATGACAACCTAGTGGTAAATCCATCATTGTTACAACAGCTTCATGTTTTAAACCATGATTTTTTATACATTGTGCTGAATATTCCAAGTTATGTACATCATTTAATGCATCAAAGTTTCTAATAGTTGTTGTTCCATGTTTTGCAAATAATTTTGCATGTAAATCAACAAGCTCTCTACTTCCTGTATCAAGCATAACCGTATTGATACCTCGTGCTAATGTTTGAAGATTAGCATCTGGTCCTACAATACTTCTAAACTTATCCATCATATCAAATGCATTTTCCTGTAGATAGAAAAATAGTGATTGGAAACGTGCCCCACCACCAAATTCAAAATGTTTGATACCCGCATCTGAAGCAGCTTCTACAGCCGGCATGAAATCATCCATAAGAACTCTTCCCCCAAAGACAGACTGAAATCCATCTCTAAAAGTTGTGTCCATTATATCTATATGTTTTTTTGACATTATTATTAGCCCTTTTGATTGTTATAGTGTATTATTGCAGCTGAAATTGCCGCGATTGTATCTTTGTCATCAGTATTATTTGAAGTCTGAGGTTTCCACTGAGATAGTTCCTCTTTAGGTTGTTCTGGTAAAAACTTTGCTATAAGAACAGCTTGTGCTTTCAAAGCAAAAATCATTACGATTAGAAATAGAAAGACTATCCCCATACCTAGAGCCATAAATTTTAAGGCTTCTGTGACTAAACTTATTTCTTCCATAAATGTTCTCCATTTTATTTTAGTAACCAATTTGTAACTACTAAAAATTAAAATTTCGTCATTTTATATAAATATTGCTTTAGTAAATATTTAATATGCCTTCAAAGTCATTTTATTTTTAAAATTAATATATTTATAAGATGATTTCACACAGTTTGTATATAAATGTATCAACTTTATTACTGAAATTTCTTAAATTTTTTTTCATAATATCCCCATTTTGTTAATTAATTAATATAATTATTACATAAAAGTATATTTTATTATAAAAAAATTACAAAATGCAATTAAAATTTGACATAATTGACAAAATTTATTATAATTTCATAAAAGGGGTAAAAATGTTAAATATTAATGAAATAATTGAAAAATTACGAGATGTCCTTTCTAGTGAAAAGAATAGTGGAAAAATTTTTGATAAAGATATTGCAACTGCATTAGAACTTACGAGTGTTAATTTTGCAACTATGAAAAAAAGAAATAGTGTACCTTTTTCTAATATACTTGATTTTTGTGCTTTGAAAAAGATTTCAATTAATTGGCTTTTATATGGACAAGATCCAAGTAGTTTAGTTGATAGTACAGATAAATACTGGATTAAATATTTTCCAAGTATTAGTGTTAGTGCTGGTGGAGGAGCATTTGATGGTGAAGAAAATTTTGAAAAATTAGATTTACCTGATTTTTTTGTCAATATTATAGGTGGTGAAGATAATTTAAAAAATGTTGAAGCTATAAATGTTACTGGGGATAGTATGGAACCAACACTTAATAATGGGAATATAATATTTATTGATAAAACTAAAAATGATACATCAAAAGATGGCATTTATGCTTTTGTAAATGAAAATGGATTATTTGTTAAACGTATTCAAAAAAGAGTGGATGGTGCTTTGGATGTTATATCTGATAATAAAGAATATCCAATGCAAATAGTGAGTAAAACAGATATAACAATTTTAGGAAAGGTAGTGAGTTCAATAGGAAAAGTTTTTTAAAAAAATGAATTTTAATTAAGTTTATTTTCAGTATTATTACTAATATTTTTGCTATAATATTGAAAATTTAATTTAAATGGAGTATTTGCTTGGACAGTCATCCCCCCTTGTGGTTAGTTTATGAAAAGGGAGATTATATATGGAATATTTAATCTTTCTATTTGTGTTGGTAATTGGAGTATCGTTTTTGTGCTCAATTTTGGAGTCGGTTTTATTATCTACAAATGCTTCTTATATCTCAGTATTGGAAAATATTAATCCAAAATCAGGGGCACTTCTTAAAAATCTGAAAAAAGATATTGATAAGTCTATATCCTCTATTCTTATATTAAATACATTTGCAAATACTTTGGGTGCTACGGCTATCGGAGTAGAAGCACAAAGTTTATTTGATAATGATAGCAACCTTGTGTTGGCTGTTTCTATTATTTTAACATTTTGTATTTTATTCTTCGCGGAAATTATCCCTAAAACAATTGGTGCAATATATTGGAAAGAATTAGCTCCTATTGGTGCTAGAATTATAAATATATTTATAATAATCACTTACCCAATAATTATTTTTACACTTTTTGTAACTCGAAAAATAAGTAATAGTAAAGACTTAGAAACAGTTTCTAGAGAAGAGTTAATTCATAGTGCACTTTTAAGTGAAGAAGATGGTGTAATAAATGATATGGAATCAGATATTATTGAAAATGCACTTATGTTAAAACAGAAAAAAATAAAAGATATTTTTACCCCAAGAAGTGTCGTTTTTTCTGTACCAAAAGATACTCTTATAAAAGATTTACTTGATGATAAAAGAACTTTTAAATTTTCAAGAGTTCCTGTGTATGATGGCACTATAGATAATATTGTTGGTATGGTATTAACAAAAAAGATTTTTAAACATGCTATTAAAGACCCTGAAGTATCTATAGAATCAATTATGTCTAAAGTAGATAGTATCAATGAAAATATACCTGTTTTAAAAGCTTTAAGTAGTTTTATAAAAGCAAAAGGACATATGTTAATTGTTACAGATAGCTATGATCAAACAGAAGGTATTGTTACACTTGAAGATTGTGTAGAAACATTACTTGGTTTAGAAATTATGGATGAATTAGATACCACAGAAGATATGAGAAAATTAGCAACATCAAAAATGCGAGCTAGAAGAAAAGAAAAAGAGATTGAACAAGAACAACAAAAATAGATGTAAAGAGTTTTTTAACTCTCTACATAATTTTTAAGATTTCTTCCTACTTTTGGATGTTTTAGTTTTTTAATTGCACTTGATTCAATTTGTCTTACTCTCTCTCTTGTTACACTAAGATTATTTCCAATCTCTTCAAGAGTTCTATCACTTCTATCTTCTAATAAACCAAATCTCATTCTTACAACAGCTTGTTCTCTTTCATTAAGTTGACCTAAAATTTGGTCAATTTGACCAAGTAAATCATCATGCATAATGTTATCAACTGGAGTTGGTGCTTGTGTATCTGCAACAAAGTCACCAAATTTACCATCATCTTCATTTCCTATAGGTGCATCAAGAGATACTGGTTCTTTAGTGATTTTAATAACTTGTTTTACTTTATCAACTGTAAGTCCAACTTCTTTTGCAATTTCATCTACGTCTGGCTCTCTACCATTTTCTTGAATACCTTTTCTAATGATTTTATTTATTCTGTTAATAGTTTCAATCATATGTATTGGAATTCTAATAGTTCTTGCTTGGTCTGCAATGGCTCTAGAGATTGCTTGTCTAATCCACCATGTTGCATAAGTTGAAAATTTGTAACCTTTTTTATATTCAAATTTATCAACAGCTTTCATTAGACCAATATTTCCTTCTTGAATTAAATCTAAGAAAGGTAGTCCTCTATTTGTATATCTTTTTGCAATAGAAACAACAAGTCTTAAGTTTGATTTAGCCATTCTATTTTTAGCTTCATCTGTAATCTTTTTACCTAACTTTATTTGCTCTAAAACCTCGATAAGCTCATCCTCTTCTAAATCAAATCCACCTTCACTAGCTTGTGCTGTTTGGTATAGTTTCTTGATTTCCATATAAGTAGAAACCATAGTAGCTTCTGGAACCATTCCGATAATATCAACTTTTGAAAGTGTAAGGATTTTATCTAAAAGTTTTTTGTGATTTTCAAGAAGAGTATCATTAAATAAAGGTAATTTATACTCCAATCTTTTTAATTCAATCTCAAATCCATCAGAACTAGAAAGTGATGTTTCCATTGCTTTTACAATTTCAGCAATCAATTTACTTGTAGGTCCAAGCTCAATGAGACTTTCTTTGATAATTTTCTTTTTAAAAGCACATTGTAAATCAAATAATAACATATCAGATTCATCATCACTTTTTGGAACCTCTTTAGCAATAAACTTCAACCAATCTTTTTTTGCTTTTTCAAGAAGTTTAAAAGAGTTAATAATTTTTTCAGCTCTTTTATCTAATTTTTTTTCTTTTGGGTCATACCCTTCTTTTCCAGAGTTATCAATATCTTCATCTATATCATCTATTGTGTCATCATCTTCATTATCATCATCAAAGTTTTTGAATAGTTCTTTAACTTTTCTTTCTCTATTTACTAAAGGTTCTTTATATTCTAAAATAAAGTCAATGAGGTATGGTACAGAACATATTGCATCAAGAATGGCGTTTTCACCTCTTTCCATATTTTGACTGATTTCAACCTCCTCTTCTTTTGTAAGAAGTGGAACTTTCCCCATCTCTCGTAAATACATTCTTACAGGTGAATCTGAACGACTCCATTCAAGCAGTTCTTTATTTTTTAAAAGATCAAATTCCTCATTTTCTGGGTTTTCTTGTCTTTTTATCCTAGCATCTTCTTTTCTTTTGTATTCAAGTTCATTTAATCTTTTTGCATGTTCTCTTGAACTAACTAAATTTACATTAAAAAGTTGTTTTTGTGCTATTATTTTTTTTACAATTGCACTTGTAGGTGCTTTTGGGAAAAGTAAAATAAGCTTTTCGTGGGTTAATACGCCGTCTTTGTTTTCTTTAAATGTTTTTTCGATTAGTTTGTTTATATCTTTAGTTTTAGCTGCCATTTAAATTTATAGCCTTTATTGTAAATTTTAGAAGTTATTATACCCAAACTTAATTAAAAAAATGATTAATTAATAATATTTTAGATAAAATGCAAAACATTTTACATTGAAGGAAATAGTATATATGAATAAAATTACTGGAAAAGTATGGAACTTTGGTGATAATATAGATACAGATTTAATTATTGCAGCACGTTATTTAAATAGTAGTGATCCACATCATTTAGCTACATATGTTATGGAGGATGCTGACCCGGATTTTGCTACAAAAGTACAACCAGGTGATATTATAGTTGCAGGTGAAAATTTTGGATGTGGTTCAAGTAGAGAACATGCTCCAATTGCTTTAAAAGCAGCAGGAGTTGCCGCAATTGTTGCTCCTAGTTTTGCAAGAATATTTTATAGAAATGCATTTAATATGGGACTACCAATATTTGAGCTTGATAGTGCTTCGGAGATAAAAGAGGGTGAATTGATTTCAATAGATTTAGATAAAGGAACTATTGAAAATATTGATAAAGAAAAAATTTATAACTTTACACCAATTCCTCCATTTATGCAAGAATTATTAGCAGATGGTGGATTAATGAATTATGCAAAAAAGGAAGCACATGGCAAGTTATAATATCTCCTTAATCAAAGGTGATGGAATAGGTGTAGAAATTGTAAATGAAGCTGTTAAAGTTTTAGATGCAGTTGGAAAAAAATTTAATATTGATTTTTCATACAAAGAATATTTAATGGGTGGTGTTGCTATTGATGCAACAGGGAATCCTCTTCCTCAAGAAACTATTGATGGTGTATTAGCTTCTGATGCTTGTTTATTCGGGGCAATTGGTGGCCCAAAATGGGATTCACAGCCAAGAGAGCTTAGACCAGAATCTGGACTCTTAAGATTTAGAAAAGAGATGGGTGTATTTGCAAACCTTAGACCTGCTGTTGTATATGATGAATTAGTTGACGCAAGTAGTTTAAAACCAGAAGTTATCAAGGGTGTTGATATAATGGTTGTTAGAGAACTAATAGGTGGAATTTACTTTGGTGAACCAAAAGGTAAAACTGAAGATAGAGGGTGGAATACTATGGTATATACTGTTTCAGAAATTGAAAGAATTGCTCATATTGCATTTAAATTAGCAATGAAAAGAGATAAAAGGGTTTGTTCTATTGATAAAGCAAATGTACTTGATGTATCTCAACTTTGGAGAGATACAGTTGAAAGAATCTCTAAAGAGTATCCAGAAGTTACACTATCTCATATGTATGTAGATAATGCAGCAATGCAACTTATTGCAAATCCAAAACAATTTGACGTAATGTTAACTGGTAATATTTTTGGAGATATTTTAAGTGATGAAGCATCTATGTTAAGTGGTTCTATTGGATTATTACCGTCAGCTTCAACAGGTGAAAAAACAGCAGTTTATGAACCAATTCATGGAAGTGCACCAGATATTGCTGGACTTGGAATTGCAAATCCAATAGCAACTATTTCAAGTGCTAGTATGATGCTTCGATATTCTTTGGATGAAGAGGTTGCTGCTGATGCTATTGATGCTGCAATTAAAAAAGCTATGGCAAATGGTTACAGAACAGGAGATTTAGCTGCTTATGACTGTAAAGAACAAGTGAATTGTTCACAAATGGGTGATATAATAGCTAATTATATATAATATTGTATATTTAATGAAAAAGGGAAAGGTTAATCAGCTTTCCCTTTTTTTATTACAGATATTTTTGTATTAAAATAGTTCAACTTGAACTTTTTCTTCATATCTTATAACTTGATCTCTCCCTTTCTCTTTTGCTTCATAAAGTGCAATGTCCGCATTTTTTAATACAATATCAAAATTTGTAGAGTCTTCTGGGAACATAGAAAAACCAATACTAATTGTTTTTCTTAAAGTATTACCAGCATAAACAGCAATCTCATTTTGACTCACTTTTGTCCGTATTTTATTTGCTATTTCTAAAACTGAATTTTCATCATCTACTCCAATAAGCAAAATAATAAATTCTTCTCCTCCATATCGAACAACAATATCTGATTCTCTTACATTTTCATTTAAAATTCTTCCTAATTCTTTTAAAACGAGATCTCCTACATCATGACCATATTCATCATTTACAGATTTAAAGTGATCCATATCTAACATTAAAACACCAATACTTATTTGTTCTCTTAAGGCTTGGGGAACAAGTTTAGTTAAATGTTCATCAAGAAATTTTCTATTATAAAGTTTTGTAAGTCCATCTTTAAATGCTGAAGCTTTAAGGGCTTCTAATAAAAGTTTTACGATGAGTGATGGTGTTGCTTCCATAAAATAGTTTTTAATTAATGGTATGTTTCTTACTAATGCATCTAATTCTACTTTCGTATCTAATATAAAATTAATAATTAAAATAGATTGATCTCCAATATCAATAGAAGTACAATAATAAAGTTTTTCATCATTAGAAAAATGTGGACATACGGAATGATCTTTTACACTCATCACATCATTAGTACTTCTAATAACCCTACAAAGATCTGGATTATTCTTAATAGCATCTATACAATAGTTTAAATTATTTTTTGAATAAACAATTTCTGTTCTATTATTATGATAGTTTTGTTCCATAAAATTAAAATTCTTAAGTTTAAACTTATTATTTAAAACTTCTCCTAATCTACTATATATTTCATATTTATCTTTGTCAACTTCAATCTCTTTTTTAAATTGGTATATATCTGATAGATCTCCTATTATTCTTTGAGAATTTAATAATGGGTTATTGGTATGATACATCTGATTTCCAATAAAAATATTGAGTTTATTATCTATATCTGTAAATGTGATACTTAGTCCATTTACTAATTGATTGTATTCATTTATTAACTGTTCAGACTCATCCGATAAACCTTTGCTTTTAATAATATTAGTAAATATACCATTTGAGATATTTTTTATTCTGCCACTTAATTCATCTATAGTTTTAAGATGTGGTTTTAAAGCTTTATTTGCAAAAAATAGCACTAATAATATAGCAATTAAAGTGAATAACATAATCATAATTGCAAGTCTTAATCCAGAAGTTCTAATATCTGAAATATCCATTACTATACTAACAGCACCAAGTGTTTCCCCATATGATACATCATGACAGCTTATACAATTTGCAATATTATTTTGTTCTGCTTTATATGGTATTGTAACTCTAATTGTTGTTTTATTTAAAGTTTCATCTAAAATATATTTTATTTTAGAAGTATTTAAAACTTCAATATCTACTTTATCTCGTGGTTTCTCTAATCTATTTGCTTTCCCGTATTGTTTTATAACATTATCTCCACGGATAATCCATAGTTTATCAATATTATCTATATCAGATACAGAGTTGATATAAATATCTCTTTGATGCATATTATTATTTATCATATATGAAGTAAGTCCATTTTTAACAACTTCCGAAATCATTTTAGCTTTCTCTATAGCTGATTGAATACCATGTTGTCTAAAATTTAATGATTCAATAATTGTTAAACCTATTCCTATAAATAACATAATAATGATGAGTTTAATTAGTATTTTCTTTTTCATTTACAACCTATCCTTTTAAAGCTAAAAAAGTTCAATAAAATTTTCTTGCTCTTGTTTAAATCTATAAACATTATTTCGTCCAATATCTTGTGCTTCAATAAGTGCAGTTTCTGTATTTTTTACAATTGTATTTATATCTGTTGAATCTTCAGGAAATATTGAAACACCAATACATACTGTTTTTTTAAATTTGTCATTATTTGGAGACAATAAATATGTTTCGGCTAGTTTTTCTCGTAAGTGATTAGCTAAAAGAAGGGTTCTTTCTTCAGAGTCTACATTCATTAATAAAACTAAAAATTCAGCACCACCAAAACGAACTGCAATATCTGATGATCTAATGTTATATTTTATCGTATTTGCATAGAGTTTAAGAAACTTATCTCCAAATTCATCACCATGTTCATCATTTACAGCTTGGAATCGATCAATATTAATAAGTAAAGCACCTATTTTCATATTTTCTCTTAGTGCTAGAGGGATTAATCTTTTCATCTCTAGACTAAAAGATATTCTATTTTCAAGTTGTGTTTGTGGGTCAATAAGTGTAGAGTTTTTTAGTTTTAAAAGAATATATTGAATATAGATAATAGGCATGATTTCTTTGCAATAACTATTTAATGTAAGTTTATCATATTCAGATAATTCATTGTCTATTAATATAATTCTTATCGCAGATTCATTAGATATTTTATTATAACAATGATAAGTTTTATCAGCAAAAATTCCTTGTGCATATAAAACTTCTTCTGCATTATCATTCATTAAAGATATAGTAAAACACTCTATCCCAAATTCTTTTTTTAATTCATTTGCAATTTTTTCATATAATATGTCTAATGTTAAGTTATCTTCTATTGAATATTTAAAAAGATTAATGTGTGTTAGTTTTGCTATGATATCTTTCACTTCTTTAATATGAACTTCATCAACAATATTGTTCAATCTTTCCAATAGTGTATCTTTTCGTTTCATATTCATGACCTATAAATATCTAAGCCAAGATTTAAGAGATGAAGTTTCTTTTAATAGTGAAGTACTATTCCCATGACCTGGATAAATTTTAATATCTTTTTGCCATGTTAGTATTTCATTGATACTTCGTATCATATCTTCAGTACTAGAGTAAGGGAAATCAGCTCTTCCAATTGATCCTTGAAATATAAAATCACCACTAAAAAGGATGTTGTTAATTTCTATTGCACTACATCCTGGTGTATGACCAGGAAAATGGTGAAATTTTATTTCAACACCTTTTATTATTATTGTTTGATTTCTATCCACTTTTACGTTAGCTTTGCTAGATGGAGTACCTTGTGAAAAAGGATCGTTTTCTAACATAAAACAATCATCTTTAGGACAATAAATTGGTATATTAAATTTTTCTTTTACAACAGCATTACTCCATACATGGTCAAAATGACCATGCGTATTCAGTATTGCAACTGGATTTGTTGTATTTTTAATGATCCAGTTAAGAGAATCTACACCAGGGTCGATTATAAAATCTTTATTATCAATTGTTGCAATATAACAATTTGTTTGATAAGGACCCATTGGTGCTGATTTTATATGCATTATTTGAACCAACCTTTAACTGTATCACATATTCCACTAAACATATCTTCGTGTGGTTTTGATTCTATTCCAAAGCTTTGTTGTAATTTTTCTAAAAGTTCTTTTTGCTCACTATTTAAGCTATCAGGATAAAGAATTTTAATTTGAACTATAAATTTTCCTTTACCGTAACCATTTACACTTTTAACTCCTTCTCCTCTAAAAACAAATTGTTGTTTGTCTTTAGCACCAGCAGGTATTTTAACTTCTATTTCCCCTTTAAGACTTGGGACTTTAATCGTTTCACCTAAAGCAATTTGAGTAAAGAATATAGGAACTTCCAGATAGATGTCATCATCATTTCTTACAAAATGTTTATCTTCTTTAACATTTATAAGAATATATAAATCACCTCTAGCACCATCTGGAGCTATATTTCCTTTTCCACTTACTCTAATTCTATTTCCGTTATTTACACCCTCAGGAATATCAACAGTAAATTTTTCCTCTTTTTCATGATACCCAAGGCCAGAACAATCAGAACATTTTTCATTTACAGATTGACCAGTCCCTTCACAGTGAGGACAAGTTTGTGCAAAAGTCATAAAACCTTGTCTCATATGCACTTGTCCTTGTCCTTTACAAGTACTACAAGTTGAAAGTTTTCCACCTTTAGCCCCAGTACCTTTACACGATTTACATGCTGTTTTATATTTGAATTTTATCTCTTTTTTAACACCAAATATTGCTTCATTGAATTCGAGATTAACATTTGCCTCTGTATCTAGATTGTAGTTGTATGTTTTTCTTTGTCTTTGACGACCTCCTCCACCAAAACCACCAAACATCTCTTCAAAAACAGAACCTAAATCATCAAATCCTCCTCTAGAGAAACCACCACCTTGTCTATGACCTTCTATTCCTTCTTTTCCATAACGATCATAAATTGCTCTTTTTTCTTCATCACTTAATACTTGATATGCTTCATTTACTGCTTTAAAATTTTCTTCAGCTTGCTTATCACCTGGATTTTTATCTGGATGATACTGCATCGCCATTTTTCTATACGCTTTTTTTATAGTGCCCTTATCTGCACTTTTTTCTACCTGTAAAATTTCATAATAACAAAGATCCGTCAAGTCTATTCCTTTTTTCTATAATTTATAATAGGTGATTATTTTATCTAAATTAAGCTATAATGAATCTTATGAATAAAGGATTAGAAAAATTTTATGACCTTGTAGAATCTTTTGAGATGCTCCCTACTATAGGTAAAAAATCAGCAATTAGATTAGCATATCATATAGTTACAGAAAACACCTATACTGGTATGAAATTGGCACATAGTATAGAAACAGCGATACGTGACATAAGACAATGTATTAGATGTAATGCAATGAGTGAAAATGAGATATGTGAAATTTGTCTCGATAGTGATAGAGATGATGCGACTTTATGTATTGTTCAAAGTGCAAAAGATATATTTATAATAGAAGAATCAAAACAGTTTAGTGGTAAATATTTTGTGATAGAATCTTTAGAAGATGACATTATAAAAAAATTATTAAATTTAATTCACTCTTCTAAAGTAACAAATATTTTATTTGCAGTAACACCTAGTTTAGCAAATGATGCTTTTATATTATATATTGAAGATAGATTAAAAAATGAAAATATTAATTTTACTAAAATAGCACAAGGTGTACCAACTGGAGTGAGTTTGGAAAATGTTGATATCCTATCTCTTTCAAAAGCAATTGCAGGAAAAATAAAGATTTAGTATCTCATAATGAGTTATTAAGTTTTTTAACTTTATTAAAATATTTCATATTTTGTTTTATGGTATATTTTTCAATTTTTTTCAAGAGTTTAGCTTCTATTGCTTGAAGTTTTTTTAATCTATCAAGACCATTGAAATTATCATTTATTTTTCCAAGTAAATCTTTTAATGCTGTTAATACTTTTATCTTTTTTTTCTCTTTCTTTTTATGATTTTTTAGAGAATAAAGGGTATGTTTTATATCTATTCTATATTTATGAAGAGCTTTTTGTTCAAATAGAAGAGGTTCTTTTTTCTCATCTTTTTGAAAAGACAGAAGATGTGTCATATCTTGATATTTTACATTTAAAGGTATATTGAGATTTTCAAGGTATAAATATAGTTGGAGAAAAAGTTTATCTCTACGCTTTTTTTCATTTATAATAAGTCTGTTTATATGAAGAGATTTTTTATATGCTGGCTTAAGAGATTCAAGATAAGTGCTAAAAAAAACATCTATATCTCTTATTGTATTACTTAACTTTATTATCTTTTTTAGTTTAGGATAAAAAGAATCAGAAATAGAAACCAGAGATAATAATTCTCTAGCCTTTTTACGTAAAAGATGGACTTCATCAATACTATCACCGCTATTTAACAATAACATATTGATAGTATTAAGTAGGTTTTTAAGTTTATTATCTAATAGCAATTTTTTCATAATAAGCTAGGTTACTACAAGTGTAATTAAATGTAACTAATAGAATTAAGTTACTTTTTACTTTCTACAAATTTTTTGATATTTTAGTTGATAAATCTTTTTTTTGTTTTATAATAACCCACAAATCTATTAATAGTTTTATTTTGTTCAATCTCTTCCAATGGTTTTGGAAGAGATTTTGTTTTCTTGTCTGCTTTTACAGTTACTTTAGGGAGTTTTGATTTATTTTTCATTATATTATTTTGATTCTATAAATTTTTTGATTCTGTTTATACCATCTTTAATTGTATCTTCATCAGTTGCAAAAGATAATCTAAAGTATCCCTCAAGACCAAAGGCAATACCTGGTACAACTGCTACCCCAGCTTCTTCTAAAAGTCCTTTTGAAAATTCCATAGAGTCATTTGAAACACCTTTTATATTTACAAAAAGATAAAATGCACCACTAGGTTTTACAACTGATAGACCCTCTATATTATTTATCATATCAACAGCTAAATTTCTTCTTTTTTCAAAAGCAACTCTCATAGTTTCTATATCTTTATCAGCACTTCCATTAAGTGCTACAACAGCAGCAGCTTGAGTAATAGAGTTGATATTTGATGTAGATTGTGATTGGAGTTTTTTCATAGCTTTTACTAAAGATTTATCTTTAGAAGCTAAATATCCAAATCGCCAACCAGTCATAGCAACAGATTTACTTAATCCATTTATAGTAATGGTTCGATTGTACATATCTTCACTTACACTAGCAACTGCTGTAAATTCTAAATCGTCATAAATTATTTTTTCATACATCTCATCACTAATAACAGTGATATCTGTACCTTTTAAAACTTCCGCTAGTGCTATGAGTTCCTTTTTTGTATAGACACTTCCTGTAGGGTTTGAAGGGGTTGTTAAAACCAACATTTTACTTTTGGGTGTAATTGCAGCTTTTAGTTGTTCAGGTGTGATTTTAAATTCACTTGCATCATCAGTGATAATCTCTACAACAGTTCCTCCACTATATTTTACAATTTCAGGGTATGTTACCCAATAAGGAGCAGGTATAATAACTTCATCACCCTCTTGGATTCCAGCTTGAAAGATATTAAACAAACTATGTTTTGCTCCAACACTTACAATAACTTCAGAAGGATCATAGTCTAAATTATTATCTCTTTTTAATTTGCTACAGATTGCTTCTCTACAAAGTGGAGTTCCCTCAACAGCTGTATATCTTGTATCATTATTTTCCATAGCTTTAATAGCAGCATCTTTTATAATTTGAGGTGTACCAAAATCAGGTTCACCCGCACTAAAACTTAGTACATCTTTTCCAGACGCTTTTAATTCTCTTGATAATGTAGTAATAGCTATTGTAATTGACTCAGATAGTCTATCCATTCTACTTGCAATTTCCATATATTGTTCCTTTTGAGAAGTTCATTTTATTTTGTGGCAAATTATACATAAATATTAATCAATATTTTATTAAATTTAAGATAACCTAATATAAAAATTTTAGGAATTAAAATGAGATTAATTATAATTGGATTATTATTAGGTTTGATTTTTGTAGGATGTGGATACAAAGCTGATCCTATTTATGTAGATGATGATAAAACTGAACAAAAAGTAGAAAATTAATATATGATATATGATTATTTGATTGTAGGTACTGGAGTTGCTGGATTAAATGCAGCAAGACTTATACCAAAAGATAAAAAAGTATTAGTTGTTTGTAAAAAAACACCTTGGGAGTGTAATACATTTTGGGCTCAAGGTGGAGTTGTGCGGGCTAGGGATAAAAAAGATATACCACTGCATATACATGATACGATGGTTGCTGGCGTAAATTTAAATGACATAGAAGCTGCCAAAACACTTAGTGAAAAATCAATAGATGCTATAGATAATTTAATAGATAATGGATTTGTCTTTGATAAAAATTCCAAAGGTGAGTTAGCATTTACAAAAGAAGCAGCACATAGTACAAGTAGAATTTTACATGCAGATGGAGATGCAACAGGACGAATATTGCATATGTTTTTATTACAACAGTGTCCTCATGAAGTAGTTACAGATTCAATAGTGATTGATCTTTTGTATGAAGATGGTATATGTTACGGAGCCCATTTAATAGAAAATGAAAAAGATAAAATTGTTTATGCACACAATACAATATTAGCAAGTGGCGGAGTGGGTTCAATTTATAGATATCATACAAATTCAACTACTATTGCTGGTGATATTCAAGGTATTTGTATTGAAAAGGGGATAAAATTAAAAGATATGGAGATGATGCAATTTCATCCAACTGTTTTCATTGAATCTGATTTACCAAGAAAGCAACTTTTAACAGAAGCTTTAAGAGGTGAGGGTGCTATTGTTGAAGATGAAGATGGGTATGCCTTCTTAAAAGATTATCATGAAGATGCTGAACTAGCACCTAGAGATGTTGTAAGCCGTGCTTTATTTGATTATCATAAAAAAACAGGTTCAAAAATATATCTCTCTTTTAGAAATTTTGAAAAAAAAGTATTTAAAAAAAGATTTCCAAATATTTATAAAAACTTTATGGATATAGGGTATGATCTCCCTTTTGAGAGAGTTCCAATTAGTCCTGCTTTTCACTATAGTATGGGTGGAGTTGAAGTTGATTTAAATTCAAAAGTTAAAAATACAAAAAATCTTTATGCAGTTGGTGAAGTTGCTTGTACTGGTGTTCATGGAGCAAATAGATTAGCTTCAAACTCATTACTTGAGGGGTTAGTATTTTCTAAAATTGCTGTTGATACTGCCCAAAAAGAGAATTTTAAAATTGATTTGAATAATTTTAAAGGTAAAGATAATCAACCACATTATGAATTACAAAAAACAACAGATAAAGCTATAAAAGATGAGTTAAGAAACTTAATGTGGACAAATGCAGGAATAGTGAGACAAAGACAAGACTTAATTGACGCATTAGAAGAGATTGAAATATTTTTAAAAGAGAGTGTAGGTCGATTACTTTTTTTAAGGTTACTTACGGCAAAATCCATCATTCAAAGTGCCATAGAGCGAAAAAAATCTATAGGAGCACATTATATTAAGGAGAAATAATGTTTAAACTGCTTATGGTTGGTTTAGCTAGTGTTTTAGCATTCGCAAGTGGCGGAGGAGAAGGAGAAGTTGTTTCAGTAATTCCAGATATTACAATGACTTGGGTTGGTATCGCAGGATTGCTTATATTTATAGTAGGTTATTATTTTATTGCGATGGAAGAGCATTATCATATAGATAAAGCAAAACCAGCACTTTTAACTGGTACCTTTTTATTTATTTTAGTTGCATTTTATTATGTACTAAATGATATGGATATGAACTTAGTTCATACTCAAATAGAGCATCTTATTCTTGAAATTACTGAGATATTCTTTTTCTTATTTGTTGCGATGACTTATATTGAATCAATGATACATATGGGAGTATTTGATAAATTAAAATATAACCTTGTTTCAAAAGGCTATACTTATAAAAAGCTATTTTGGGTTACAGGTATTTTAGCATTCTTTATTTCTCCTATTGCAGATAACTTAACAACAGCCTTAATTCTTTCTACAGTTCTTATTACAATTGAACGAGAGAAAAAAGAATTTTTAATCCCTGGGGCAATTAATATTGTAGTTGCTGCAAATGCAGGTGGTGCTTGGTCTCCATTTGGTGATATTACAACACTTATGGCGTGGACAGCAGGAAAAGGTGCATTTGGAGATTTCTTATTTTTATTTCCAGCTTCTATTTTAGGATATTTAGTAACAGCATTTTTATTATCAAAAGTTGTTCCAAGTACAGTTCCAGAGTTTGATGTAACAACAGAGAAAAAACCTGAATTGATGAAAGGTGCAAATGTAGTAATTGGACTTGGTGTATTTACAATTTTTTGTGCAGTTATGTCTCACCAAATTCTTCATTTACCAGCAATGTGGGGTATGATGTTTGGTTTAGCATTACTAAAAGTATATGCGTATAGACTTAAAAAAGTACATAATACAGAGTTTAATGTATTTGGTGCAATGGCAAAAATAGAGAATAATACATTATTATTTTTCTTTGGTATTTTAGCGGCAGTTGGTGTACTATATTTTATTGGATGGTTAGCTTTAGCATCAGTAGTATATGATCCACAAGTTTTAGGACCTACTTGGTCAAATATTGGTGTTGGTTTTTTATCTGCAATTGTTGATAATGTTCCTGTTATGTCAGCAGTATTAAAAGCAAATCCTGAGATGGTACATGCTCAATGGATGTTAGTAACCCTAACTGCAGGTGTAGGTGGTTCATTAATCTCTTTTGGTAGTGCAGCGGGTGTTGGAGTTATGGGTAAACTTCCAGGTGTTTATACATTTAGTGCTCATATGAAGTATGCTTGGACTGTGTTAATTGGATATATTGTTTCTGTTGCTGTTTGGTATGGACAATTTATTGTATTAGGAATTGGTGCATAACTAATTCTTATTCTATTAAAGGCTAAGGAGAGATCTTTAGCCTTTTTTTTACCTTTTTTTGGTATAATCTGACTAATTTATAGTAATTTTAAAGGATTTTATTTGAAACATGTACCAATATTAGTTTTAGACTTTGGAAGTCAATATACACAACTTATCTCAAAAAGATTGAGAAGTAATGGATTTTATTCAGAGATAGTTCCATTTAGTGAATCTATTGAAAATATCAAAGCTAGAAGTCCAAAGGGAATTGTACTAAGCGGGGGACCAGCTTCAGTGTATGCAGATGATGCATATAAAGTAGATGAGGAGATATTTAATTTAGGTTTACCTATATTAGGTATATGTTATGGTATGCAAACAATTGCACACTATTTAGGTGGAAGTGTAATTCCTGCTGACCATCATGAGTATGGAAAAGCAAAATTAAAAGTTGAAGATACAACTTGTCCTATATTTAAAGATATAACTAATGAAGAGATAGTATGGATGTCTCATGGGGATAAAGTAGAATCTCTTCCTACTGGATTTAAAGTAATTGGTACAAGTGAGAATTCACCATATGCTGCTATTGCAAATGAAGAAAAAAATATTTATGCATTTCAATATCACCCTGAAGTAACACACAGTGCAGAGGGTGCACATATGTTAACAAATTTTGCAAAATATATTTGTGGTTGTGAAAAAAATTGGAATATGGGTAATTTTGCTAAAGAACAAATTGAAAAGATACAAACACAAGTTGGAGATAAAAAAGTTCTTTGTGGGGTAAGTGGTGGAGTTGATAGTTCAGTTGTAGCTACACTTTTAGCAGAAGCAATTGGAGATAAGTTAGTTCCAGTATTTGTAAACAATGGACTTTTAAGAGCAAATGAAGTTGAAGATGTACAAAATATGTTCGCTACAAGAGGAATAGGTCTTATAACAATTGATGCTTCAAACGACTTTTTAACTAAACTAGCAGGTGTAACTGATCCTGAAACAAAAAGAAAAATAATTGGTGAAACTTTTATCGAAGTATTTGATAAAGAGGCTAAAAAACATGATGGTATATCATTTTTAGCACAAGGGACACTTTATACTGATGTTATAGAATCAGTTTCAGTGAAAGGTCCTTCAAAAACTATTAAATCTCATCACAATGTAGGAGGACTTCCTGATTGGATGACCTTTGAACTTATTGAACCATTAAGAGAGATTTTTAAAGATGAAGTAAGAGTTTTAGGTCTTGAACTTGGACTTCCATCACAAATGATAGGTCGTCATCCTTTCCCTGGACCTGGACTTGCAATTAGAATTATGGGTGAAGTAAATGAGCCAGATTTAACAATATTACGAAAAGCAGATACTATTATGCTTGAAGAGTTACAATCAAGTGGTTGGTATGATAAAACATGGCAAGCATTTACAGTACTTTTAAATGTAAAATCAGTTGGAGTTATGGGAGATAATAGAACATACGACAATACGGCTTGTATAAGAATTGTTAACGCAATAGATGGGATGACTGCGACATTTGCACATATTCCACATGATATACTTGAAGTTATGAGTAGAAGAATTATCAATGAAGTTGATGGAATTAATAGAGTAGTTTATGATATATCTTCTAAACCACCAGCAACAATAGAGTGGGAATAAAAGTGATAGCTTTTATTCATCTTGCCCAAAAGTCAAATTTGAAGTACTACAGTACATCTTCATTTAACTTTTGCACAATCTAAACAAAACCTATTGCTTTTGAATTTTTTGAACCAGTTAAAGGATAAAAATGAAACAATCTAATTTAAAACAAGCATTCTCTCTTATTGAACTTATTTTTGTTATTGCAGTTTTAGGTATTATTGCGACATTTGCAGTGCCAAAACTTTTAAATACAAAAAGCAGTGCAGTTGTAACTACAATTAAACAAGATATCAATACTATAACAACGGCTATTCAATCACAATATTTGTTAAATAGTAATATAGATAAAATTACAGATTCTGTAACAATCAATGAAAAAAATTGGGATATAGAAGATAAAAAGATAGAGTACAATATAGATGGTACTTCTTGTGTTATAATTGAAGTTTTATCAAATAGTCTTACTGTAACAATCAATGAAAAATCTACTGGTTTGTGTCAAAAACTTTATGATGTTGGTGTTAGAAATATTACTTATGATTTAATATAGATATGCAAAAAATAGTTTTTTTGGATAGAGATGGTGTTATAAATATTGAAAAAGATTATCTTTATAGAGTGGATGATTTTGAATTTATTGAAGGTGTTTTTAGTTCCTTGAAATACCTTCAAAAACTAGGGTTTAAATTTGTAATTATTACAAATCAATCAGGAATTGGAAGAGGATATTATAATTTTGAACAATATAAAGAACTTACAAAGTGGATGAAAGAGCAATTTAAACAACAAGGGATAGATATAGTAGAAGTATATTGTTGTCCACATGCACCAGATGAAAATTGTACTTGCCGGAAACCAAATATAAGTATGATAGAACAAGCTTCTAAAATAATTGATATAGATCACGATAACTCTTGGTTGATTGGAGATAAAAATTCTGATATTCAAACTGCAATCAATGCAAATATAAAGAATACAATACAAGTGCGTTCTGGACATAAGTTTGAGGATGAGAACTCAAAAGCAGACTATATTATAGATTCTATCAAAGATGTACCAAATATTATAAAATAGTAAACTTATTTTAGATAGAATCTTGTAAATTTAAAAAATTATTGGATTAAATATGTTAGAAACTATAAAAAAAGAGTTTGAATCTCATTTAAAAATTATTCAAACAGTTCAAAATAATATGGAAAACGATATTGCTGATGTTTCAAAAATAGTTGTTGAAACATTAAAAAATGGTAATAAAATTTTAATATGTGGAAATGGTGGAAGTGCGGCAGATGCACAACATTTTGCTGCTGAACTTATATGTAGATATAAAACTGAAAGAAGAGGGCTTCCTGGTATTGCACTTACAACAGATACAAGTGCATTAACAGCTATTGGAAATGATTATGGATATGATAGAGTTTTTGATAGACAAACAGAAGCTTTAGCTTCTAAAGGTGACCTACTTATTGGTATAAGTACGAGCGGAAACAGTAAAAATGTTATTAGTGCATTGAGTTTAGCAAAAGAGATGGGATGTAGTACTATTGGACTAACTGGTAGAGATGGAGGAGCTATGAACGATATTTGTGATATAAATTTAGTAGTTCCTAGCGATAATACACCTAGAATACAAGAGATGCATATACTATTTATTCATACTATTTGTCAATTAATAGATGATAACTTTTAAAGGCTACAGATGAAAATATTAACAGAAGAACAAAAAGAAATATTATTAAATAGTATTAGAGATATTCCAGATTTTCCAAAACCTAGTATTGTTTTTAAAGATATTACAACTTTATTAAACAATAAAAGTGCGTACAAACTTCTTATGGATCATTTAGAAGCTAGATATAAAGATGTGAATTTAGATTATATAGCAGGACTTGATGCAAGAGGATTTATCTTTGGAGCTGCTTTGGCAGATAGATTAGGTATAGGTTTTGTTCCTATTAGAAAAAAAGGAAAACTTCCAAGTACAACAATTTGTGAAAAATATGAATTAGAATACGGATTTGATGAAGTTGAAATTCATCTAGATGCGTTTCACAATAATACAAATGCTAACGTTTTAATTATAGATGATTTATGTGCAACAGGTGGAACAGCAACAGCAGCTGCTAAACTTGTACTTGATACAAAAGCAAACTTAATAGAAACATGTTTTTTAATGAACTTAAAATTTTTGGCAGGGGATGAAAAAGTAAAAAAATATTCACCTGTTTATAGTGTATTAGATATTTAAAAGGATAATTTTATATGGCAAGTTATATACCAAAACCAAGTATTCATGACCCTGATACAAACGGGCATTTTGGCATTTTTGGAGGTAGATATGTTCCTGAAACATTGATGCCAATACTTTTAGAACTAGAAGTTGAGTATAAAAAATATAGATTTGATAAAATTTTTTGGGATGAAGTAAATCATCTATTACAAGAGTATGTAGGAAGACCAAATCCATTGTATTTAGCAAAAAATATTAGTGATGAAATAGGTGCAAAAGTATATTTAAAAAGAGAAGATTTAAATCATACAGGAGCTCACAAAATTAACAATGTTATTGCACAAGGGTTATTAGCAAAAAAACTTGGAAAAACTAAAGTTATTGCAGAAACTGGTGCTGGGCAACATGGCGTAGCGACTGCTACAATTGCGGCACTTATGGGACTAGAATGTACTGTTTTTATGGGTGCAAAAGATGTAGCTAGACAAGAATTAAATGTATTTCGTATGAAACTACTAGGTGCAAAAGTTATTGCGGTTGAATCTGGGAGTAAATCTTTAAAAGATGCAATGAATGATGCAATACGATATTGGGTGACTAATGCACGAGATACTTTTTATATAATAGGGACTGTGGCAGGTCCTCATCCATATCCTATGATGGTTCGAGATTTTCAAGCTATAATTGGGTGGGAAGCACGAGGTCAGATTTTAGAAAAAGAGGGAAAACTCCCTGATTATGTAATAGCTTGTATTGGAGGTGGTTCCAATGCAATTGGTATGTTTAGTCATTTTCTTGAAGATAAAAAAGTTACTTGTATTGGTATTGAAGCAGGGGGACTTGGAATTGATACAGATAAACACGGCTGTAGCTTAAAAAAAGGAACACCTGGTGTTTTACATGGACAATGTTCATATCTTCTACAAGATGAAGATGGACAGGTACAAGAAGCACATAGTATAAGTGCGGGACTTGATTATCCAGGTATTGGACCTGAACATTCATATCACAATGATTTAGGTACAGTTGAGTATGATAATATTACAGATGATGAAGCAATAGAAGCATTTGTTTGGTTGAGTCAAAAAGAGGGAATTATTCCGGCATTTGAATCTAGTCATGCTATTGCTTATCTTAAAAAAGCAAAAGAGAGATTTAAAGGGAAAACAATAATAGTTAACTTATCAGGTCGGGGAGATAAGGATATGATTCAAGCTAAAAATATTTTGAAATTCGATTAGGTAAGGCGATGAATCTATTAGAAAAAAACTCAGGAAAAATAGCAAGTGTAATTATAGTATTATTCTTTTCATATCTTGGATATAACCTTTATAATGCACCTGTTGTTGGACTTAATGAAAAATTTTTATATTTAATGCAAGAGCATGGATATATAATTCTTTTTGCTTGGAGTATTCTAGAAGGTGAGATGGGACTTATTATGGGTGGACTTTTATGTCACACTGGTGATATGTGGTTACCATTTGCTATTTTTGTAGCAGGACTAGGGGGCTTTGTAGGAGATCAAATATATTTTTATATTGGAAGATATAATAAATCTTATGTACATAGAAAATTTAAAGGGCAAAGAAGAAAATTTGCATTAGCACATTTACTTTTGAAAAAGTATGGTTGGCCAATCATTTTTATACAAAGATATATGTATGGGATGAGAACGGTTATTCCAATTTCTATAGGACTTACTCGATATAGTGCTAAGATGTTTGCATTTATAAATATTTTGAGTGCTTGGGTTTGGGCTGCTATGACTATAGTTCCTATATGGTATTTTGGTGAAGAGATACTTAAAGTATTAGAAATTGCAAAAGAATATTGGTATATAGCACTTCCATTTGGAATTATAATTGCTGGAAGTATATTATATTATTTTTCTACTGCGACAAAAAAAGATAAAAAAATAAATAAAGAGGAAATATTATGAATTTAAATTTAACAACTAAAAAAATACAAACAGATATTGAGATATTGTTCGTTAAAAACAAAAAAATAAAAACAGATAAAGAGATTTTGGAGATACTTGATTTTAAAGGGGAAGAGGAAGAGTCTATTTTACTTCCAGAGTTAAAAAAACTTTATGTTGGTTTACCACAAACTGATGATGAAAGTATTAAAATTGCAATAGCAACAGCTATTAAAAAACTGAAAAGTACAAAATATAAATCAGCAATAATCAAATGTAAAGAAAATTTATCAACTTTTATAGAGGGTTTTGAATTAGGTAATTATAATTTTGAAAAATACAAATCAAAAAAAGATGAAAAAGAAGAGATTAATATCTATATTGAAGTAAATGAGATAACTAAAGATATACAAAATGACTTTGAAAAATACGTTTCTATTTGTACTTCAGTAAATATGGCAAGAGATTTTGTAAATACAGCACCAGATGATTTTTATCCATCAGTTATGGCACAAGAAGCAATTAAAATAGCTACAAATAATGAGTTGGAATGTAAAATTCTTGATGAAGACTATTTAGAAGAAAATGGAATGGGTGCTATGCTTGCTGTTGGTCGAGCAAGTAGACATAAATCAAAACTTATCCATCTTACTTACAAACCAAAGAAAAAAACTAAACAAAAAATTGTCTTAGTTGGAAAAGGTCTTACATATGATAGTGGAGGGTTAAGTTTAAAACCAAGTGATTTTATGGTAAGTATGAAAAGTGATAAAAGTGGTGGATGTGCAGTATTAGGTATAATGAATGCTATCGCTACGTTAAATTTACCTTTGGAAGTTCATGGAATTATTGGTGCAGTTGAAAATATGATAGGTGGTAATGCTTATAAACCAGATGATGTATTAGTAGCAAAAAATGGAACAACTATTGAAGTTAAAAATACAGATGCTGAAGGACGATTAGTTTTAGCAGATTGTTTATGTTATGCTCAAGATGCGATAGAAGATATTGATTATATATTAGATTTTGCTACACTTACTGGTGCTTGTGTTGTTGGTGTTGGTGAATATACAAGTGGTATTATGGGAAATAATAGTGAACTTAATGATAGTGTTGTTAAATATGCAAATGAAGCTGGTGAGTTAGCAACAAAACTTGATTTTAACAGATACTTGAAAAAAACTCTTAAAAGTGAAGTGGCAGATATATGTAATATTGCAAGTACAAGATATGGTGGAGCTATAACTGCAGGAATGTTCTTAGATAATTTTATTAAAGATGAAAATAAAGAAAAATGGGTTCATATAGATATAGCAGGACCTGCGTTTATAGATAAAGCTTGGGGATATAATAGTGCTGGTGGAAGTGGCGCTGGTATACGAATGGCAATTAACTTTTTAGAAAATTTATAAAGAGTTATCTAAGAGTTAAAGACACACAAGAATTTAATCTTGTGTGTTATCTGTATTCATATAATCTTCATGATCAATATAAGCCATATTTCTTAAATGGCATCTGTATTTTTCCATATCAAAGTTTTTCATATCAGATACACCATCTTCTATTGCTGCTTGTGCTACTGCAGAAGATACCCAAATTAGAATTTCTTTATTAAATGGTTTTGGAATAATATGTTTTTTCCCATATTCTAAAGTTTGGTCATTATAAGCAGCTTTTACATAATATGGTATTGGTTCTTTTGCTAGTTTTGCTAATGCAATTGCAGCTGCCATTTTCATACCTTCTGTTATCTTTTTAGCTTGAACATCTAAAGCACCTCTAAAAATAAATGGGAAACCAAGTACATTATTTACTTGATTTGGATAATCACTTCTTCCTGTTCCTATAATTGCATCATCTCTAACTTCTAAAATTTCTTCAGGTAAAATTTCAGGAGTAGGGTTTGCTAAAACTAAAATAATAGGATTTTTAGCCATAAAAGATACCATTTTTTTAGATACTGTCCCTGCAACACTAAGACCTAATAAAACATCAGCATCTTTAATCGCATCTTCTAGAGTTTCATCTTCTGTTTGAGTAACAAACTCTTTTTTATACGCATTTAAATCATCTCTTTTATGATTTATTACACCTTTGCTATCACACATAAGGATATTTTTAGCACCAATTTTTTTGTACATATTTGCACAACTCATAGCAGCACCACCAGCACCACTAATAACAATCTTCATATCTTTTACTTTTTTATTCACAAGTTCACTTGCGTTTATAAGTGCAGCAGTTGTAATAATAGCTGTTCCATGTTGATCATCATGCATTACAGGGATATTTACTCTTTTTTGAAGTTCTCTTTCTATTTCAAAACATTTAGGTGATTTTATATCTTCAAGGTTGATTCCTCCAAAACTAGGAGCTAATGCAACACATATATCAACTATTTTTTTAGGGTCAAGTTCATCTAATTCTAAATCTACTCCATCTACATTTGCAAATTTTTTAAATAATACAAGTTTCCCTTCCATTACAGGCTTCGCTGCAAGAGGTCCAATATCTCCTAAACCTAAAACGGCAGTACCATCACTAATAACAGCAACCATATTTCCTTTTGCTGTATATTTATATGTTAGTTGTGGATTCTTTTCTATTTCAAGACATGGTATTGCAACACCTGGCGAATACGCTATTGATAATTCTTTTTGTGTATCACAACCTTTTGTCACATTAGTACTTATTTTCCCACCAATATGGTATTGAAGTACCTCTTCATCTGTAATTTTCATAATCTATCCTAATTATTATAAGTTGATTCCTTATGGAAGTATAAAAGTATACCTAAAGAACAATCAAATAAAAATTAGTTTTGTATAAAATTACTCTTCTGCTGAAAGTTCACTCTCCCCTTTTAGTTCAGAAATCTTTGTATCAATTAATTCAAGAGTTTTTGCTTGAGTGTCATAAGATATTTGTGGTAGCTCTCCGCCCCACATCTTTTCGGCCTCTTCAAAGCCTTTTACAATCCCTTCTCTACCTTTTTCAAGTTTTTCTAAATCATTTCCTGAAAAACCTAAAACAAAATCTGCAACTCTTTGTGAAGTTTGAGAAATACCAAAAAAACCCTCGTCACTAATGAGTTCTTTTGCTTCATTTACTGAAAGCTCAGTGATAGATTTTCCTTCATATCCTGTATTTGCAAGATTAAAACTTTCATTTTCATTATTGCCAGACAAAAAATTTAATATACTTTTTTGGGCATCAGTATTGTTTTTTATTTGATCACCAGCATCCATAGAAAATAACACAATTTGAGCATTCATAGACAAAGATACTTCAACAGCAGGCTTGTTTATTTGTTCCTCTACTGTGAGTTCTTTACTTTTATTATTTTTTGAATTTTGTTGCATAGTAGCATTTTCTAATGCTTTGTCATTGGCATGTGCGTAGCCATTTGAGTTGATTTGCATAGTATACCCCTCTTTAAGTTGTATACTAATTATAGGACGATTAAATTTAAACTAATATTAAGAAAAGTAATTACTCTGAGACGCTATACCTAAAGGTATATACGCTTACTCATTAAACCTAAATCAAATGCCATATTTAAAGTACTTTGTAGATGTAAGGTATCAATACACGGTATCAACTTATATATTTTAGATACATTTGTAGAAATTTACTTTTTTACTTCTTCTTGATTTATTTCTAATAATCTACACACTCTATCAAAAGTATCCATAGCAAATTCATAAAACTCTTTTGCATCTTCAAGTGTTGGTTTTCCATTAGGAAGTAGTCCAAAACTACTTGGATATCTAGAATCTATATATAAGCTATTTAAATCATCTAAAATATCTTCATTATCAATATGAATATATTTATCGACTAAATCTTTTAACATTTGAACATCATGTTTTTTAGGTACATTTATATTATTGAACTCTAAAATAGCTTTAAGTGATTTCTCTACAGACTGCTGAGAATGAAAAGCAGTCATATGTGTCACAAACTCATCATCTACAATTTTTCTTGTTACAACTAAATCACCATATGAAGCTTTAAGCCATTCTGATGCCATGTTTTGTTTCATATTAGTACTGTACCCTTTATAAGTAGTTCTCTTGAAAATGAACTATTAAGTGCTTTAAACTTATCAGACATTGTTTTTGTATGTACTATTAAATCTATAGCAGTCTTGCTTCTTAAATCTCGTATTGACCTTGATACACTTTTATACAAGTTTGAATTTTCCCTAAAACTTTGAGGAATATATTCATCTTTTGTAACTACATACAAATCAACATCACTATCTTCATTAGGAGTACCATATGCATAACTACCAAATAAAATAACTTTGTCTACGTTAAGTGGTTGAAGTCGTTCAATGATTTCATATTTTAATTCTTCTATATTTACCATATAAATACTCCTTTTTTATATTTAGTTATTTTATCATAAATATCTGTAAATAATATAATAAGCCAAAGCTGTACCTCCCACGAAGTACAGCTCATCGTTAAATATTTCATTGTCACTTATCTTGTCTAATGCTTCTTTTACATTAAAAGTCATTTATTACACCATTTAATTTTTTATACATTTCATTTTGATTGTAAGTACCATTTAAGGGTATATCCATACCGCTAGTTGATATATACCCTTGAGAGTACATTTTTTTATACTTATCTATCAAAACACTTTTAACCATACTTTTACCAAACTGTTCACACAGTTTTTGTATATCATGCTCATTCATACTCGATAGATAAGTTGATATAATTGAATAAACATTTTGTTCACTTTGTTCATTTGTTTGCCAAAAAAGATTATGAGAATATATTGAAGGGTCAAATATAACTACATCATCTACATCTACTGCGTTTATCTTTTCTTTTACTTCACTATACTCTAATGTTTCTAAAAGAGTATATAGTCTATGTCTATTCTTCTTCCAATCTCTTAGAGTTCTATCTGGTACATCTAATAATTTACTTATTTGTTGTTGTGTCATAGTAGTACCTTTTAGTTTTTTATATTATAGGCGAATATCGCCTAATTATCAAGATTGTGATTATTTATTATTTTACTATTCCTTAATCTTAAAACTATTATATAACGATCTAAAGTCAAGATTATACATTTTAGCAATTTCAACAACATCTATTTGTCTGCTAATCAATAAATTTCTATATTTATAAAATCTGGCTTAATGAAAATTTCCAGGGTCTAAATAATCATTTTTTCTTATAATTAACTAGATAATCATCAATTATTTTTATCTTCAAACTTTTAGTAAAGCCATTGTGAATTTTAAGTAACTTTTTCATAGGAGAAAACACTTCACCATCTATTGAATGGGCGTTTTTTAAACAGTTTGGACAAGTTTTAGTATTTTTTTACAGACATTTATAAATAAACCTTTTCAAACCCTTATAGTACCTAGTCTAGCTTAAGTTTTTAGACCCCAAATTTTTCATTAAGCCGTATGTGGCAAATCTAAATAAAGACTATAAATAAAGGGTATTTATAGGTACTTGTAGTGTGTTAGAATCAGACATTAAACCTAAAATGCATCACATCACCATCTTGTACGATATAGTCTTTCCCTTCAAGTTTTAGTTTTCCTGCTTCTTTACACTTTGCTTCACCACCTAAGTTAATAAAGTCTTGATATGCGATAACTTCAGCTTTAATAAAACCTTTTTCAAAGTCATTGTGTATAACAGCAGCAGCTTTTGGTGCAGTACAACCTTTAGGAATAGTCCAAGCTCTTACCTCTACTTTTCCAGCAGTAAAGTAGCTTTGAAGACCTAGTTTATCAAAAGCTGTGTGGATTATTTTTTCTAGTCCTGATTCTGCAACTCCAAGATCATTTAACATCTCTTTTGCTTCATCATCTTCCATCCCTACAAGCTCTTCTTCTATTTTTGCACAAAGCATTATTAAATCAGCATTAACAGAATCTGCATGTGCTTGTAATCTTTCAACATATTCATTGCCATCTACTAAGCTATCTTCATCAACATTTGCCCCATAGATTAGATCTTTGTTTGATAAAAATCGTAACTCTTTATCAAGTTCTAAAAAGTTTTCATCTTCACAATCTTCAAATGTTTTCACTGGATTTAAAGCATCTAAATGTAAAGCTAAAGCTTCAGCGATTATTAATTTAGCAGCAGCTTTTTTATCAAATTTTGCATCTTTTTTAAGTCTATCTATTTTTTTATCAAGTTGAGTGATATCAGCGTAAATAAGTTCAGTTTCAATAATCTCTAAATCTCGTATAGGATCAATTCCACCTTCAACATGTACAATATTTGCATCATCAAAACATCTAACCATATGTAAAATGACTTCTACTTCTCTAATGTTTGATAAAAATTGGTTTCCTAAACCTTCACCTTTAGAAGCACCTTTTACTAAACCAGCAATATCAACAAAATCAATAGTTGAGTGTTGAATTTTATCTGGAATAACAATTTTTGCTAACTCGTCAAGTCTTTTATCAGGAACTGGTACGATTGCTTTGTTTGGTTCAATAGTACAAAACGGGTAGTTCTGAGCCTCTGCATTTTGTGCTTTTGTTAATGCATTAAAAGTTGTACTTTTACCTACATTTGGAAGTCCTACTATACCTACACCTAATCCCATATCAACCCTTTTATTATAAATTATTTCAGCGATTATAGTGTAATTTTGGTTAATTAATTATTATAGTTGCTTTCCAGCTAAATATCCACTGCTAAAAGCCCACTGTAAATTGTAGCCACCACAAGGACCATCAAGATTGACAATCTCCCCTGCAAAATAAAGTCCTCTGACTATTTTACTTTGCATTGTTTTAGGGTCAATCTCTTTTAAACTTATTCCACCTCTTGTGATCATAGCTTTGTCAAAACCATCGTGTCCATTTATTGTAAATGGTGTCCAAGCTAGTATTTTAATAAGTTTATTTTTAGTGATCCCTGAGATGTTTTTAAAGGTTTGTTTTGAGTCTATTTCACAAAGTTTACAAAGCTCTTTTATAACACTTAAAGGTAATATTTTTGATAGTTGTTCTTCTATAGAACTTTGAGGATTTTTTGTGGTTTCATTTTTGATATGATGTAAAATATCATTTTCATTCATCCCTTTTGTAAGATTGATTAATATTGGGACATTTGTGTAAATGTCTAAATAAGGTGTTATCTCCCTTGCAAAATCTAGTATTACTGGACCTCGTAAACCTTTTTTTGTAAAGATTAAATCTCCCATAGCTTTAAGTTTTTTTATCTTATTTTCTTTAGAATCTACTTTAATAGTTACTTTTGCAATAGTATCGGCAGTACAATTAGCTTGCCACTTCTCAACTGTATGAAGAGGCATCATTGCTGGATAGATATTTGTTATACTATGACCTAAATTTTTTACAATTTCATAACCATCTCCTGTAGCACCCAAAGTAGGGTAACCTAATCCTCCAGTTGCTAAAATAATCTTATTTGTGTTATAGATTGAGCTTTGAGTTTTTACTGCTTCAATTTTATTATTGTTTACAACTATCTCTTGAAGTTTTTGATTTGTTTTTATATCTACATGAAGTTCAAGTAATTTATTTTTTAGAGCTTCTATAATAGTATTTGAACTATGCGTTGTAGGAAAAATACGAAAACCATCTGGAATATGTGTTTCAACTCCAATTGATTTAAAAAATTCCATAAGTTTTATATAGTTAAGTTCTTCTAATGCATCCCTCATAAATCTTCCATTTTTTCCAAATGATTTCATAAAAACATCATTTTCAAGGGTATTACTTAAATTACATCTTCCTCCACCTGTAGCTTTTAGTTTTGAGGCTAATTGGGGAAGTTTTTCTAAAAGTAGAGTAGTGTTGCCATTTTGTGCAGATTGTATTGCTGCAATGAGTCCAGCAGCACCACTACCTACTACAACTACATTATAAGTTGTCATTTTTTTCGAGCTTTTAGATAAGCTCTTTTAGGTGCGGGGTATCCTTCAATTGTTTTATTTTTGTTATTTGGATCTAAAAAATTATCTAAACTTTGTCCAAAAGTCCATGGAGTTACTCTTTGTTCTTTTTCATCAGTTTTAGTTATCTCTATAAGTTCTATATCTGTAAATCCAGCTCTGTAAAGCCAATTTTTAAAACAATTAACTGTAGGGATAAAATAGATATTTGGTATCATTGCATATCGTTCTTTTGGAACTAAACATACTTCATCCTCTCCATCAATCATAAAACTATCTACAATGATCTCTCCACCACTGTTTAAAGCTCTATTTAAAGATTTTAATGAAGCAATTGGGTCACTTCTATGGTACAAAACACCAAGCATAAAAATGAAATCAAATTTATGTTCATAAAACTCTAAGTGTTCAACACCTAAAAGTTCATATTGTATATCACTTTTTATAAAATGATTGACGATATCAAACTGTGTTTTAAATATAGCAGAAGGATCAAATCCCACAAGTTTTTTTGGATTTTGAGATAACATTCTAAACATATAGTATCCATTGTTACAACCTACATCTGCAACAATTTTATCTTTTAAATCAAAATGTTTCTCTAGTAAATTATATTTAAGATTACTTTGCCATTCACTATCTACTTCTATACCACAAAGACTAAAAGGTCCTTTTCTCCATGGTATAAGTTTTTTAAGATTTTTTTCTAATTGTTCTGTTTCTTTTTGAGATATGCTTTTTGTAGCACTAATCCAATCTTCATTTGCATTAATATTTATATCTGTAGTATCTATATTTTTTATATTTTTTAATGCTTCTCTCATTGGAATTATATTTTTCCATTGAAGCCATTTTTCTCTTTCTTGTCGTATGTTATTTAAATTCATTTTGTAATTCTACTTTAATTTTACTTTAAAGTGATATATCAACTAATGATGTTAAAATAAATTCTAATAATAAATATAACTTCAAGGATAAATATTGAAACCTCAAGATTTAAAATCAAATCATAGAAAAAATATTTTTCATGGTTTCTTTCTCACTATTGGAACAACAATAGCTGAACCACATACAATATTACCATTGATAATTAGCCATTTTGGTGGTGGGGCTATACTGATTGGTTTTTTCTCTTCCCTTCTACGAGGAGGAGCTATTCTAGTGCAACTTTATGCTGCCTTTCATGCACAAAGTTATCCTAGAATGTTGCCATATTTTAGAAGAGTTTTAATTACACGATTTTTTGCTTGGTTATTTATTGGTATTGCTATTTTGCTTTTTGGAGAGACAAATTCAGTATTGACTTTATGGTGTATTGGCGTTGGACTCTTTGTTTTCTCTTTTGCTGCTGGGTTTGGGGCTATATATTTTAAAGAGATTATTGCAAAAGTATTTACTCATAAATTTAGAGGCAAAAGTATGTCGACACGACAGTTTTTTAGTGGAGCTGGTGCTATTTTAAGTGGAACTGTTGCTGGTGTTATTTTGGCAAATTATGAGGCTCCTTTTAGTTTTGGTATACTATTTGTTGCATCTGCATTTATTATGGGATTTGGATATTTAGCTGCTGGGACATTAACTGAACCTATAAAAAAGAATGTAGCTGTAAAAGAGAACTCTTTTACACTTTTTTTGAAAAATGCTTATAAAATATTACAAAATGATTCACAACTTAAGATACAAGTATTTACATTTCTTTTAGCATATTCTTATCTTTTTGCTCTTCCATTTATCATCATAGATGCAGGTGATAAAATAAATTTAGATGGAGCTGCAATTGGACTGTTAATTACTGCACAAATGGTTGGGGCTATGTTAAGTAATATTTTGTGGGGAAAACTAAGTTCGCATGGAAAAAATAAGCTTATAGCTCAAATCACAATAGCAACAACAATTTTTGCAATATGTTTAGCATTTGTAAATAATTCACTTTATGGATATATGGTTTTGTTTTTTCTTGTAGGTACTGCAATGGATGGAAATAGAATAGCTTCAGGAAATCTTATTTTGATACTAGCACCTGAAGACAAAAGACCTGTTTATAATGCTTTACAAACAAATATAGTATCGTTTGGATTGTTTTTCTCTATAGTTGGGGGAGTTGTGTTAACTTTAAGCTCTTATACTTTTTTATATAGTTTTACTATTTTTTTTCTTATAATTGCTATGATACTCTCTTTTAAATTACAAGATGAAAAAGATTAAGAGTTACTTTACTTTTTCTTTTTATATTTTATTTATAATGTAAGCTATTTTAATATTCTTAAAGTTGATTTTAACTATAATTATTTAAATTTTAAATAAGGTTAAATTTTGAACAAAATAAGATTTTCTTATATAATTGCTGCTTCAATTTTCTCTTTCTTTTTACTTACATTTATTTATTATCAAAACACACACGATACGGCTGTAGATAATGCAAAAGTAAAAATTAATGAACTGCTTCTAAATTATAAGGCAGTTCGTTCATATGTGAGTAAGGTACAAAAAAAAGAAATATATCTGCTTCAGAAAAAAGGTATAGTTGATGAAGAATATTTTAGTCCAGCTTTATTATCCTCAACCTTTAGTGCAAAAAATGTAAATAACTTTTATAATGAATTTAAAGAAAAACTACACCAAAGTCCTATAACAATTAGATTTGCAAGTGACAATCCTAGAAATATGTCAAATAAAGCAACAAAAAAAGAATCAAAAATTTTACAAAAGTTTAATGCAAAAGAAATTAAAGAATATAGTGAAATTATCGAGAAAAATGATGAGCCTATCTTGTACTACGTTTTGCCTACAAAACCAACTGTTGATAAGTGTATGAAATGTCATTCAGATCCTAGTTTAGCACCAAAAGGATTAATAGATATTTATGGAGATAAAAATGGCTTTTATGAAAAAGTTGGGATTATTAGAGCAGTTTTATCTACTACTTATCCTTTAGGTGATGACTTTAAGAGTGCCAATAGAACATTTATTATATTAACATTAGTTACTTTTGCAGTTTTTGTAGGATTACTAGTTTTAGTTTATTTTTTTACAAAAAAAATAAATGAGGCAAATATAACTTTGGATAAAAAAGTGGTTCAAAGAACAAAAGAATTAAAAGAGGAAAAAGAGCACATTAAAGCTATTTTAGATATTAATCCAAATATGATTATAGTTATACAAAATGATAGTATTATAAGTGCAAATAAACAGTTTTTTAAATTTTTTGCTTGTAATTCAATTGAAGAATTTAAGGAAAAGTATAAAACAATTAGTAATTTAATTGTTGAGATTGATAAAAAAGCTCTCCCAAAAAACAATCAAATAAAAGAGTTACCTTGGTATGAATACTTAGCAAATATTGAAAAAAAAGTACATCATATATTAATTGAGTTTAACAATACAAAAAGTTGTTTTCTTACAAGTGCAACACATTTTAATAATCAAGGAGATATTTTACTTACTTTTAATGATATTACAGAACAAATTAAAAAAGATAAACTTCTTCATGAACAAACAAAATTAGCTGCAATGGGAGAGATGATAGGAAATATTGCACATCAGTGGAGACAACCACTTTCAGTAATATCCACAAGTTCTACGGGTATGCAGATACAAAAAGAACATAATATACTAGAAGATGATAAGTTTGATGAATATTGTAATATTATTAATGAAAATGTACAGTATCTTTCAAAAACTATAGATGATTTTAGAGATTTTATAAAAGCAGATAAAGAGAAAACAAATTTTCTACTCAATGACACAGTAAATAGCTTTTTAAAACTAGTAGATAGTTCAATTAAAAATCAACACATAAATATTGTATTAGATATAGAAGAAAATATTACTTTGCATGGATACCCAAATGAATTAGTACAATGTTTTATGAATCTTTTTAACAACTCTAAAGACGCCTTAAAAATAATAGATGAAGAAAATAGATATATCTTTATTTCAATTAAAAAACAAAATAGTCATATTGTAATATTTTTTAAAGATAGTGCAAATGGTATTGATTCAAAAATACAATCAAAAATTTTTGAACCATATTTCACCACAAAACACCAATCTCAAGGTACAGGACTAGGACTTCACATGGTGTATACTATGATAGTTGAAAGTATGGGAGGTTCTATTGAAGTGAAGAATGTAGAATTTACATACAAAAATAAACTTCTAAAAGGTACTGAATTTAAAATATTATTTCTAAACTAGTGTTTTTATAATTTAAATTTATAAAAATCTTTGACTTATTAATTCACTGAATTAAATTATGTCTCGTTTTTAGGGGGCATTCCATAAATGTAAAACAAACCTTATAGGATATTATTAAGTACAATTAATTACTGTTATAATATTTACATTGTTAGTCTAGTTCTGTTATAATCTTTCATTATTTTTAAAAGGATATTTTACAATGATTATCAAAAGGATTTGTTTATGCAAGAGCAGAGTATAGTTAAAAAGTTTGCAGATATATTATTTTCATATTGGACAATGTTAATATTATTATTTTTATTAGGTACAGGTGCAGGAGTTGCTACGTTTATTGAAAATGACTTTGGCACATCAACAGCTAGAGTTTTAGTTTATAATAATATATGGTATGAAATTGTTATGGTGCTTACTTGTATTAACTTACTTGGTGTTATATATAGAAGAAAGATGTGGAGACAAAAAGCAAAATTTATTTTTCATATCTCATTTGTGATTATGCTAATTGGTGCAGGGATGACTCGATATATCGGATATGAGGGTATTATGCATATAAAAGAGGGACAAACACAAAATGAGATGATCTCTTTAGAACCTTATTTACAAGTTACAATAATTGATAATGAAAAAACATATTATGCTGAATTTCAAAAAGAATTTAGTGCAATAGGAAGTAATTATTTTAATCATGATATTGAGTTTGGTGATAAAATCTTAAATGTTGAATTGGATAATTATAAGTTTGCAAAAAAAGCAAAAGCTACTATGAATTTAATTGGAGTAAAGTTTACAATTGATGATGAAGAAAAAGTGGAAAAACTTGTAGGACAAAGAGGAAACGTAGGTCTTGTAAGAGATATGAATTTTCAAAATAATGTTAGAGTTATCGCAACATATGGTTCGAAACCTTTGAGAGTTCCGTTCTCTATTAAATTAAATGATTTTCAATTAGATCGTTATCCTGGAAGTATGTCACCATCATCGTATGCAAGTGAAGTAACACTTATAGATATAGAAAATGATGTAAAATTTGATTATAGGATATTTATGAATTCAACTTTAAAATATGGTGGTTTCCAATTTTTCCAAAGTTCATATGACCCAGATGAAACTGGAACTGTACTTTCTGTAAATAAAGACCCAGGAACAATCCCTACATATATAGGATACTTTTTACTTGCACTTGGGCTTTTAATGAATATGTTTGATAAAAAATCAAGATTTACAAAACTTCTTAACTATACAAAACAGTTTAATAGTATAGCAATAGCAGTTGTAGTTACAGCAATATTTACAAATATGACATATGCAGCAGATACTCAAAATGGTACTATATCGTATCTTGAAAAATATAAAGTAGAATCAAAAGAAACAGCTAAACTGTTTGGTAAGTTAGTAACTCAATCAAGTATGGGAAGAATGAAACCTATAGATTCTTTAAATCGTGAAATTCTAAATAAACTTTCAAGAAAAAGTTCATTTTTAGGGATGAATCCAGATCAAGTTGTATTAGGTATGATTTCTCGTCCAGAAATTTGGAGAGAATTAAAAATGTTAAAAATTACAACACCAAAACTTAAACGTGAACTTGGTGTTGAAGATAGTAGAAAATATGTTGCATTTTCTGAAATGTTTACACCGCAAGGTGAATATAAATTAAAAGAGCTTATTAATAGTGTAAATGCAATGAATCCAAATCAAAGAGGTACTTTTGAGAAAGATATATTAAAACTTGATGAGCGACTAAATATTGCATATATGGTTTATTTTGGAAATTTATTTAATATCTTTCCTCGACCTGATGATGGACATAACCATGATAATACAAAGTGGTATACACCAATTGATGCTATGGATCAATTTCATGATAAGGATAAACAAATTGTACAACTTATGGTAAGAGGATTTATTGATAATGTTGTTGCTACTAAATATGAAGATGCAAATAAATATATCGGTTTAATTTCACAGTTTCAAAGAAAAATTGGAAAAGATGTAATTCCATCTGAAGATGTTATTAATAGTGAAATACTTTTTAATGAATTGTCAATATTTGGAAAGTTAACAATAGCATATATGCTTCTTGGTATTATTTTATTTGTAGTGTCATTTTTAACTGTCTTTAATAAAAAATGGACTTCAAAAAAACTTAATACAGCAATATTTGTAATACTAGCAGTGTTGTTTGCAATACATACTTTTGGTATGGGACATAGATGGTATATAAGTGGTCATGCACCTTGGAGTGATACTTATGAATCACTTGTTTATATAGCTTGGTCTGTTATGTTTGCAGGGGTTATCTTCTTTAGAAAATCACTTATGGCATTAAGTGCTACAGTTGTTATGGCTGGAGTGTTTATGTTTACAGCTCACTTAACAGGAATTGATCCTCAAATTACAAATCTTGTGCCAGTTTTAAAATCTTATTGGCTTACAATTCATGTTTCTATTATTACAGGTTCTTATGGATTTTTAGCAATTGGTGCTATGCTTGGATTTATGTCTATGCTCTTATTTATATTTAGAGATCCAAATAAACCACATATTGATGAAAATATTAAACATATAACAGCTATCAATGAAGCAGCACTTATTTTAGGACTAGCAGCTTTAGTTGTAGGAAATTTCCTTGGTGGAGTTTGGGCAAATGAATCTTGGGGAAGATACTGGGGATGGGATCCAAAAGAGACATGGGCTTACGTAGCAATTGTATTTTATGCTTTAGTTATACATCTTAGATTTATACCTAAAATGAATACACCATATGTATTTGCGGTAGCTTCGACATGGGCTTTTTCAACGATATTAATGACATATTTTGGAGTAAACTTTTATTTAAGTGGAATGCACTCATATGCAACAGGAGATCCTGTACCAATTCCTACATGGGCTTATGTTCTTACATCATTAGTATTTATTGTGACACTACTTGCTAGTAGAAAAAGGGATTTACCAAAACTAAAATTATAAAAAAAGGTTGTCAAAAGACAACCTTTTTTATTTTCCAATTTTTATAACGCTTTTGAGAAGTTGATATAATAAAAATAAAAAAACAAGTGGAAAAAATATGGTTTTAAAACTAAATGCTACAATAAGATTTAAAATATAATCACTTGTTTTTTCTGTTGTTTTTTGATATTCATTAACTTTTCTTTTATAGTAGTCTAAATTAAAAATATTGTTTGTTACACTATTGAAAGTCTGTTTCACAGAATCTACAAAACTAGTATCTGTTTTAGGAATAGTTTGTTTATCTTCTATTGTTTGTTGTGTGATATTGTTAATTTCTTGTGCTGATTTATCAATTAAGTTTTGATTTATCTCTATATTGTAATCATTTTTTACATAATGTTCATAAACAAAACTATTTAACATTGACATGATAGGGATGCTAAATCGTAAAAATATTAAAATGATAGTTACCCTAAAAAATATATCTCTAATTTTAATATCATTAGAAAATCTTACAAACATCCAAATATTTAGAATAATAATAAACACTATCACAACTAAAGTAAATATATCTCCAGATACAAAATTTAAAAGTATTTTCTGAATACCAAGAGAGACAATACTTGCTAACATGATCCAAGAAAATTGTTCAACTAAATCATTGATAGGGTCAAGGACTTCTCCAACACTAATAGTTAAAATTGCCGCATTTATTTCTGTTCCTTGTGCTAATGATATAGCTCCATTAAGACCTTTTGCTACAGTAAATACTTTTATTGCATTATTAAGAGAATCTGTAACGATAGATTCACCCTTGGTATCTATTTGAACCGTATATGATATAGTGATGATGAAAAGAGAAAGGAGAACTATCAGTATTTTGTTAAAATTTATTTTTACTTGGTGTAGCATATTATTTCCTATGTATAAATTATTGTATAAATTATACAGAAAATAAGTTAGATTATTAAATACCTTTTTCCTTCTTTATTTTCTATATTATTTGTTTGATCTAAATAATCTAAATATGCAATCATATATTTTCTACTCATAGTATATTTTTGTTTAAAATTTTTAATATCTATATACCCTTCTTGCTTGATTATATTTTTCATTAATGTTATTAAATTTGTTAAGACTTGTACTTCTACAAATAAATTATGTTGTATCCTTGTGACTAGTTTTTTCTTTGTAAGTGATTTCAAAACATTATCGCCTAGTTTTCTATCTATATCTAATTCATCATATATATTGTATGGTGCAGTAGGGGTAAATCCTTCATTTTTCAATCGTAGAAGTATTATATTTTCTAACTTATCTTCAATATCTTCTTTGATATTAGCATTTTTATATAAATTTCCATCTTTTATAAGTATATTTTCATCACACAGTTCACTTAATGCAAGATCAATAAACGTTTCACTTGCCCAAACTAATCTTAACCCTATAGAACTATTTGATAATAATGCATATTTATTTTTTGTATATATATTTTTAATTATATCTTTAATAATATTTTTTGTTTGTATAGGATAAATAACTAATGACTTTTCATCTATAAAACAGTATTCCATATTGTGAGCAAATTTTAAAGCTTCTTCATGGCTTAGCGCAAATCTTTGTGTAGAGGATACTAGTCCTAAACCTTTTTTATGTATTTGTAATAATATTTTGTAGGCACTTGAGATATCATTTAATTTTAATACTTTTAAAAGTTCTAATTTTTGAGATTTTTTCATAGGGTCAATAATAGGATTTAAGATAATACCACCAGCAATTGTGGTATTTCCTTGTCTAATAATGAGTTTCTCCCCATATATTGCAAAAATTTTTTCATCTGTTTTAATTGTAGCAAATCCATCCTCTAGTACTAAAACTCTTGCTTCTATTTTTTTAGAACCTAGATAGATTGAGTATACTACATTGTGAGACAGTTCTTTCCCTTTTAAGACACTATAAGAGATATCTACTTGATTAAACCCTCGTAAAAATCCTTTTTTACTGATTAGAAAACCTTTTTTGATAAGTTTTGTATCAATATTTTGTAAATTTAAAGCAGCTCTATTTGAAATATTTGCAGTTTGAGTGTCATTTCCATGTACTTGTATTGCTTTTAATTTCACCTCTTTTTTTATATCACAAATAAAAATTTTTTCATCTTGTGATATAGGATTTCCAAGAACAGTTCCAGTTACAACTGTACCACTGCCTTTTGTATTAAAAACTCTATCTACATAATATCTAAAAAAATTTTGTGAAGGTTTGTTATCTGCTTGTAGATGAAAAAGTTCTTCTTTTAACTCTTCAATAGAATTATCGTCAAATACTGAAACACTTTTAGATAAAATAATATCAAAATCATAAGAATCTATAAACTCTAGTATCTCTTGTGTATTTTTTTCAAGTTCCTCTTCTGAAACTAAATCTTTTTTTGTGATAACTACTATTGCCTTTTTTAAGCCTAATATATTTAATATATCAAGATGTTCAATTGTTTGTGGCATTATTTTTTCTTTGGCACTAACTACAATCATAATAACATCAAAACTAAATGCACCAGCAATCATATTTTTTACTAGTTTTTCATGTCCAGGAACATCTATAAAGGCAATATTTTTATTATCTTGTGTTAGATTAGAAAAAGAGAGATCAATAGTGATACCTCTTTGTTTTTCTTCATTTGTTGTATCTCCTTCAAAGCCATTTAATGCTTTTACTAAAGAAGTTTTACCATGGTCAATATGTCCACATGTTCCTATTATATAGTTATACATGACAAATTTCACTAATAGTTTTTATAATAGTTTCTATCTCTGATTCTTGAATAGTTCTAAAATCTAGTAAGAACTTATCATTTTCAATTCTTCCTATAACTCTTTTTTCTCTAAAAAGATTTTCAATTTTATTTGGTTTGTAATTTTTAAATTCTATGCTTAAAGCTATAGTTGGTATTTTTTTATTAGGAGTAGTCCCTCCACCAATTAACGTTTGTGTTTCAATAATAGTACACTTACAGATATCTTTTATTTTAGTTTCAACTTTTAGGGCTCTTGTTTTTAAAGTATCTATTGGAGTAAAAAGCATATTAAGTGTGGGGATATTTTCTTTTTTATCAAGTAAAAGTGAGATGATATTATCTTCTAAAATTGCAAGTGTAATTTTATCAACTCGTAACATTCTTAAAAGTTGATTTTTTTTCAATTTATCTATATATTTCTTTTTACCTACAATAATTCCAGCCTGTACTGAACCCAACAATTTATCCCCAGAAAAACTTACTAAACTAGGTTTTGATTTCATAATCTCTTTTACACTAGGTTCTATTTGATTTAAATTATACGGTAAATCAATCATATGACCACTTCCCATATCATAATAATCTATGAGACCATTTTTTAGAGCTATCTTTACTATCTCTTCATGAGAAACTTCACTAGTAAAGCCTTCAATTGAGTAATTTGATTTATGTACTTTCATCAAAATTGAGCTGTTTTCATTGCAAGCATTTTCATAATCTTTGAGATGAGTTTTATTGGTAGTTCCAATCTCTTTTAAAATAGCACCACTACTAGCCATAACATCAGGAACTCTAAAACTTCCACCAATCTCTACAAGTTCTCCACGACTTACTACAACTTCTTTATTCTGTGCAAAAGTATTAAGGACTAAAAATACAGCACTTGCATTATTATTTACTATTAAAACATCTTCACAATCTAGAAGTTCACATAAAACTTTTGATATGTGAGAGTATCTCTCTCCTCGTTGCCCTTTTTCTAAATCATACTCTAAATTATTATATGAAGTAACTATCTCTTTTACTTTGTCAAAGCTTTCTGGTGAGATAAGACTTCTCCCTAAATTTGTATGTACAATGATACCTGTTGCATTGATAACTTTTTTTAAAGAGGGTGAAATAATTTTTTGATATTGCTGTATTACTTCATTTATAAGTTTATCTTCATCTACATAAGATATGTTTTTATCTATAATATTTTGTCTTAAATATTCAATATTTTTTTTTGATATTTTAGTAATTAGTTTTGTTGATAACCCATTAAATGCAATATTTTGAACAAATTTATCTACTTTAGGAAGTAATTTTAGTAAAAACATTTTTACCCTTTCAGTTTATTTTAATCTTTATAGTGTAAAATTTCTTTGTTTTTGGGGGGTATGTGATCCTGGTGGACACCACAGGTTTCAACCCTGATTGGAGGTTTTGTTGACAAACACCTCGGTAGGTTCGATTCCTACACCTTCTCGCCAATCCCCTAAACTACAATAATTTCTTTCTTTGCCCTTGGTATAATCTCTCCAATAATAGTAGCATATCCAAAAGTAAACTCTTGAATTCTTTTTAAATACTCTTTTGAATCATCTTTGTTTATAGCAATTAATAGACCACCAGAAGTTTGAGCATCACATAATATTTGTTTTCTTATCTCATCAATATTTGCTACATACGATACTTTATCTTCTAAATAATTTTTATTTTTTTTGCTCCCACCTGGAATAACATCTTGTTCTGTAAGTTCTCTAACTTTATCAAATACAGGGATAGCATCATTATAAAGTTGGTACGATATACCTTCTCTAGTAGATTCTAAACTATGCCCTAAAAGACTAAATCCAGTAATATCTGTACAAGCACTTACTCTATATTCTTTCAATATTTTTGAAGTTTCATAGTTTAAACATTCCATCACTTTAATAACTTCCATTATCATACTGTCATCTAATAAATCTCTTTTAATAGCAGTTGTTAATACCCCAAGTCCAATTGGTTTTGTAAGTATTAAAACATCTCCTATTTTCCCACTATTGTTTTTTAAAATATTGGAAGGGTGTATCATACCAGTTACACTAAGTCCATAATACATTTCAGGTGTTTCAATAGTATGTCCACCCATCAAAACTCCGCCACACTCTTTTATTTTATCATGTCCACCACGAAGTATCTCACTTAATACCTCATGATTGAAATTTTTGGCATCAAATCCTACTATATTCATGGCTGTTTTTACATCAGCACCCATTGCAAATATATCTGACAATGAGTTTGCTGCTGCAATTTTCCCATAAATATATGGATCATCAACAACTGGTGTTATAAAATCAAGCGTTTGTACCAGTGCTTCATTATCGTTTATTTTAAAAACAGATGCATCTTCACTATTTTCAAATCCTACAAGTATATTTTCATTTTCTGGTTTAAGTTGGCAAAGTGTTTGTTTAAGATCCCCCGGACCCATTTTTGCCGCGCAACCAGCCGCTTGTACAAATTTGGTTAATTTATATTGACTTTTCATTAAAACTCTTTATTTGTATATGGTTATAGGTAGATGTAGATGTGACAATCGTAGTTATATCTATGTATACCTATACCTTAGGCTAATTAAGGTAGTAGTATAGTATAAATAAAATTAAAGTTTGCAAAATATAAGGTTAAATATATTTTACCTTTTAAGGTTGTGTTTATTTTAATTCTATTATGATTTCATTAAGATGTTCAAAACCATAGGTTATGGTATTAAGTTGAAGTATAAATTATTTTACCTTTTGTTTAGGAGGTTTCCTATGAACAAAATAGAAAAACAAAAAGTTTTTTACAAAGGGAAAAGAATGGAAAGAAGATTATTTTTAAAAGGTGCAACATTGATTGCAAGTTCAGCAGTTATTGCACCTAATTTATTAGTTGCTAATTCAAATATGTATAGATTTGGTATCACAAAAGACACAAGAGTATTTAGTGTAGAAAACACTTTTAATTTAGAAGTAAATAATCAAGTAGCAAAACTATGGGTTCCACTACCTTTAAATAGTGATTATCAAAAAGTTTTAGATATCTCTTATGAGGGTGATTTTGATGAAGCTTTTATATCAAACGACAATCCATACAATACAAGATTAGTTTATGCAAAATGGAATAAAAATAGCAAATCAAGAAAAATGAAAGTAAAGTTTACAGTAAGCATGAGTGAAAGAAGTGTTAATCTTGACTTAGCAACAAAAAGTTTTACTTTTCCATCAGAAGTTCAAGAGTTTATTAAAGGTACAGCTCATACACCTATTTCAAAAATAATCACTAATTTTGTTTATACAATTGTAGATAAAAAGGATACACCTTTACAAAAAAGTCAAAAAATATTTGACTGGACAGTATCAAATATGTATAGAGATGAGAAAGTTTTAGGTTGTGGAGTAGGGGATGCTACTCGAATTTTAACAGAAAAACTTTTTGGTGGGAAATGTACTGATGTAAGTTCAATTTTTGTAGCACTATTAAGAAATGCAGGAATACCTGCAAGAGAAATATTTGGTATAAGAGCAGGAAGTTCAAAAATATCAAAATCTTGTGGTAAATCAGATGCAAAAGGTTTTGCAAAAATTACAGGTGGACAACATTGTCGTGCAGAATTTTATCTTAATGGAATAGGTTGGGTTCCTGCAGATCCAGCTGATGTAACAAAAGTTATGAAACAAGAAAAAAGAGATTTTAATGATAAAAAAATTCAAAATCTTAAAAAATATTTCTTTGGAAATTGGGAGATGAATTGGGTAGCATTTAACTACGCTAGAGATTTTGTATTAAATCCAAAACCAGCTCAATATCCACTAAATATGTTTGGGTATCCTTATGCTGAGATGGATGATGATGTTGTAGATTATTATGATGCAAAAAATTTCTCTTATAAATATACTTCTCAAGAAAGATTATAAAATTAACAGTTTTAAAATTATAGTAACAGCTGTAATTACGGCTTTACTTTCAACTACGTGCTGTTTACCAGCATTTTTATTTTTATTTTTTGGTATATCTATAGGGTCATTATCTTTTTTAACTCAATTAGATTTTTTAAGAATCCCATTAGGGGTTCTGTCTATTATTTTTTTTATAATATATTTTATAACTAAAAGAAAAAAAGTTAGATGTGAGTGTAATGATAAAAAATTAAAAACATATAGTAGTATCTTTTTATTGAGTTTGGGATTGTTAGTTTTACTATTTTATCCTGAGTTCTCAGTTTATTTTGTGGAGTAAAAATGAAAAATATATTAATAAGATTTATGTTGTTTCTATTAATGAATATATCTACCTTTGCCCAAACTATTAATATCAAAATTGATAAAATGCATTGCCCCTTATGTACAATGATGGTTAAAAAAGCGATATCTAAAGTTGATGGAGTAGAATCAGTGAAGGTGACTCTAAATACAAAAATAGCTAAAGTAAAATATGATGAATCTAAAATAAATGAAACCAATATTTTAAAAGCTATTAAAACTACGACATATACAGGTATAGTGATAAAAGAATAAAAGAAAATTGAATATTGGAATATTATCTGGAAGTTTACGAAGTTGTGAATATCTTAGCTTTAATTGTTGTGATATTATTTGGGGCAATTGCACAAAAAAATCAATTTTGTTTTGATGGAGGTATAAAAGATTATAGAGAAACAAAATCTACAAAAAGAGCATCTTCCATAGTGATTGCTATGATTAGTGCAATTGTTATAATATATTTTGAAGTAGATTTAACACAAACTCCCTATTTAAAGGAGAATATTAATTATTTTACAATTATATTAGGTGGGCTTTTATTTGGTATAGGGATGATAGTATCTGATGGTTGTAGTGCAAGACATATGGTGAAGTCTTCTCAATGAGATATATTTATTCTCTTATTGCCTTATTATTTATTGTAATATCGGTTTATGCTACTATAAAAGGGGTGTTAAATCCTTTAGTTTTCTATTAATCCAAAATGCTTTTTTACTTGAATTATCATCATATATCTCAAATTTTACTTTAAATATTTATTTTGTTTTAATAATCCTTACACTCTTCTTACTTTTCCTTATAAAAAGTGATTTTAAAAAGATTTTAGGACTTTATGATGGAATACTAATAAGTATACTTGTAGGGGTAATGTGGCATGTTACTGGTATTATTGGAGCTGAAAGTATGGAAAAAACAATTTCATTAAGCTCTTTATCTTTTATCTATTCTAGTGGTGAAATGGAGTGGTAACTTAAATTCAAGTCACATTAGTATTTTACTAATAAAAGGAAATATTTTATATATTATCTAAAGCCATCTCATTAAACTTATAAGTTTTATATGCTGTTTTAACTAAAATATTTTTCTCTGCTAACTCTTTAAAAAGTTTTATAAGGGTTGGTTTTGATATAGAAATTTTGTCTATTATATCACTATATGAGGTGACAAGTATATTTTCTTTATCAAGGTTATGCATAATATATTTTATCACTTCAACTTGTTTACTATCAGTTATTGCAGATATTGTTTTAATAATATTAATATTTTTTTGAATTTGTTTTTTCTGTACAATTGGCAATAAAACATCATGAAGAGTATTTAATAACTCTTTTATATTAATTGGTTTTATAATATAGTTTTCTACTTTTAACTGTATCGCATCAAGTAAATATTTTGTATCTGTATGTGCTGTGGTTAAAATAGCTGGAATAGAGATATTTTTAGTTTTTAAGTCTCTTAAAAAGTCAATACCATTTTCATTTTCAAGTAAAATGTCAGATATAATTAAATCAATTTTTTTTGTTTTTATTATCTCTAAAGCATCTTTAATAGTCTCTACACTATAAATTTTATGAACAAAATCTTCTAAAATATCGGTGGTGTGTTTTGATAAATCAACATCATCTTCTAAATATAAAATATTTGCATCAAGTAATATATTTAAATTTCTACTTTCCATAACTTATCTATCCTTCAATTGGAATTTTAATTATAAATAAAGAACATTTGTCATTATGAATATCATCAATTTTGTGGTAAATATTTTTGCAAGTTATAAACCCACTCATATGTTTTTCTATAATTTGTTTGGACATATACAATCCGATACCAGTTCCTGCACTTTTATATTTTGTAGTATAATATGGTTCAAATATATGTTCGATAATATTTTCATCTATACCTCCTCCATTATCAATAAAATGGATAATAGCATAGTTTTTGTATTTACTTATAATTATTTTTATCATTTTATCATGTTTTATAGTAGTAGTAGCTAAAGCATCTTTAGAATTAGAGATAATATTCAAAAAAACATGTGAGAGTTCATTGTAATAAGTATTTAATTCTATATCACATCGTATTTCAAGTTTTAAACAAATTTTTTGTTTATCAAGTAGATATTTTGATAACTCAACAGCATGTTCCGCACAATCATGTAAAAAAAAGCTACTTTTCGCTTTGTCTGGACTAAAAAAGTTCTTAAAATCATCAAGTGTATTAGACATATTATTTGCTAATAATAGGGCGTCTTGAACTTTATTTTCTATATACTCATTGGTAAGTTTCCCCATAGACATTTTAGTTTGAAACCCTTGAATAATCATAATAATAGAACTTAATGGTTGTCTCCATTGATGAGCAATGTTATTAAGCATTTCACCTAAGCTTGCTAGTTTTGCTTGCTGAAACATTATAATATCTTTTTTCCTATTATTAGATACTTCTTGAATAACTCTTTTTTCTAACGAATTATTGAGTTTCTTTAATTCTTTTGTTTTATTTTTTATTTTTACTTCCAACATTTTATGAAGATATCTAAAGTTATTTATTAAAATTATTGATAAAACAATAGAAAAAATAAAAACTAAAATAATTGAAATGACAGAACTTATAATAATTATATTAAATACTTTTTGTGTTTCTCTTTTTTCATTAATAGCTAAAGAAAGATCATAATTAATTAAACTAGTGATATATATATTAATGGCATTAATTTCAAGATATAGATTGGAGAAATTTTTTTTAATATTTTTTTCATTTATTTCTGAAAGAATTTTATTAATCAAAATTATTTTTTTATCAATATTTGTGATAACATTGCTTTTTAATATAAGATTTTTTTTATTTGGAATATCAGGTTCTAAAATTTTTTTTATAAAATCAGTAAGATATATGATAGGTGTATTATTACTATCTGTTGCTATTTTATACTCTTGCCAGTTTGAATCAATAAGCTGTTTAGCTAAATTAATTACCTCTTTTGAATCTTCAAGTGTAATACTATTATTTTCTACATCAATTAAAGTGTCTTGAATATTTACTTTATAAGCATCTTTCATATTTTCTAATTTTACGAAGAGGGTGGTTCTTTGTTCAAAAAGTTTATCAAAATCTTGTTTGATTGAAAATGTAGATATTAACGAGAGTACTACTATTGAAAACATACCACCAGATATAATAAAGATAAGAAATTTTGTCTTTATTTCAAAGTTTAATTTATTGAAATATGCAAATATATCATTTAATTTCATTTTATAACCTTAACAAAAGAGTTCTTTTCATATTTAAATAGGTAAACTTTATTCAATCCTTTAAGTGCATCTTCAGGTAGTTTTTTTAGTTCGTTAATAAATTTACTTCTAGTAAGAGAACTTTTTACATTACTTATTGCAGTTACCATAATTTTAGCACTTAAGAAAGCTTCTAATGATATAAATCCAGCTTCATAATTAGGATTATATGATTTTAAAATTTTGTGATATTCTCTAACTATAGGTATAGATAAGTCATTATAGCTTGGTACAACTTGTGTAAATAATACATTTTTAGTTTGTCCATTTAACTTTTTTATCATTGCAGAGGCATCACCAAATGATATATTACAGAAAAGTGTATTTTTTAAATTTTTATTCTTTTTTGCTTTTTTTATAAAAAGAGTATTTGCTTTATTTGCACCAACCATGATGATAGCTTCTGGTTTTGCATCTTTTATAGCATGAAAAGCATGTCTTATGGATAAAGTATTCCTTTTATAACTTCCCTCTGCAACTAAAGAAAGATTATATTTTTTTAAAGTACTAACAACTCCAATATAGCCATCTTCTCCATATTCATCATTTTGATAAAATACTGCAATCTTTGTAAACCCTTTTTTATTTCGAAGATATTTTATATGCTCTTCAATCTCTTGTTGGTAGGAACTACGAAAGTTAATAATATTTTTATAATAATTGTCTCTTAAAAATGAAGCACCTGTAACTGCTGCAATAAATGGCATATCACTTTGTCTTAAGATTGGTAATATATTTTTTACTGTAGGTGTACCTACAAATCCGTATAAAGCAAAAATATTTTTGTTTGATATGAGTCTTTTTGTGTTTTTTAAAGTTATTTGAGGTTCATATTTATCATCATAGGCTAAAAGTTTTATTTTTTTGCCATTAAGTAAATTATTTTTATTTGCATAATGGAAATAAGCATTGGTACCTAATTCAACAGCATTTCCAAGTTCCTTTATAGTCCCCGTTTTAGGTAAAGAACTACCTATGTAAATAGTGTCGTTATCAAAAATTTTTTCTTTTAAAAAAAGAAATGCAAGAGCGATGATAACTATAACAATTAGTAATGTGATTTTTTTCATAAATAAATTTTATCTAAATTATCTAAATTCTAAAATAAATTTTACTATTTAAGTGTAAGTTAAGAGTTTGAACTATAAAATATGGTAAAATAAATTTTACCAAAAAAAGGGAAAAGATGCAAGAATTTATATATTATAATCCAAATGGTTTAGAGTTTCCTCTAAATGAAGCAATAAATGTGGTTTCATCCACTGCAGATAGTGAGGACAATATGTATATTGTATCAAACTCAAAAGAGACACATAGTGAAGTGGTTGCAAAAGAGATAGATTTTTATATTAAAAATAGTAGAGATACTTTAACTGAAAAGATGACTAACGTTCCAAAATTATATGATATAGCTGTAACAAAATATGATAATGCTAAAGATTTAGATTATACACAAAAAGTGGAAAATAAACTTTTAGCAGTTGGTAATGCAAAACAGGTCAAAGAGTTTGCACAACAAATAGAGTTAGAAGAGTTTGATTTATATGTTATTACTGAAGATAAAATAAAATCAATAAGTGGACATATTGGAAATTTAGATGTTATTGTTATCTCAAATGAAAAAGAAGTTTTACTACAAGTTGATCAAATAGTTTGGTTTGATGCTAAAGAGGAAGGGCTTAAACAAAGTGGTACTTTTGATCCGAATGTAACATCAATTGAAGATACAGTTGAAACTTTAAGAGCAAATATTAAAAGTTACAATTATAAAAAATATATCACGTATAACACATCTTTTTGTCAATATCATGAAAGAAGAGAAGAGACCTGTGCAAAATGTGTGGAGGTTTGTCCAACTACTGCAATTACAAAAATAGATCATCTTAAACATTTAGAATTTTCAGATATAGATTGTGTAGGATGTGGTGGATGTGTAAGTGTTTGCCCAACAGCTGCGATTGATTATGCAATGTTCAATAAAGACTCAATATATGAAGTGAGTTATTTTTATACAGACACACACCCTTTGATTATTCCAAATAAAATGGATATCGAAAATCTTACAGTTGAATTAAAAGATGGAGTTTTACCACTTTGTATTGAGGGTGAAAAGTTTTTAGATGAAGCATCATTTATCACTTTAACTCAAATGTCTGGTTCTCAAGTGATTTTTTATAGTGATTTTTTATCAAAAGGTACAAAAGATTCAATAGATATTTTAAATGCTATTTATCAAAAAAAGTATTCAAAAGATGCTATTTTGGTGGCTGCTACAGTAGAAGAATTAAAAGCCTGCATCAATGAGGTTTCTTTTATAGAAAATTCTAAATTTAATACAAATCAAAAAAATCAAAGAAAAAGAGAGACATTCTCATTTAGATTGCAACATTTAGTGGGTGATGACGATTTAGGTATTGTAAAAACTGGTGAGCATATTCACTATTCAAAAGTTGAAGTCAATGAGTCAAATTGTACTTTATGTTTATCATGTGTGGGTGCTTGTAATGTAGATGCACTAGTTGCAGATCCAAGAGATAATACTTTACGAATCAATCCAAGTCTTTGTACTTCATGTGGTTATTGTGAAGTTTCTTGTCCAGAAAAAGATTGTTTAACAATTAAAAGAGATGAGATAGAGTTAAATCCAACTTGGTTTAAAGAACAAATTTTGGCAAAAGATACACTTTTTGCCTGTGTAGAGTGTGGTAAAGAATTTGCCACAACAAAAGCAATTGAAAAAATAGCAAATATGATGGCACCTATGTTTGCATCAAATCCAACAAAACAAAGAACACTTTATTGTTGTGAAGATTGTAAAGCTAAATTAATGATAAAACAAGGACTACTAAATGGATAACAAAAGTATAGATAAAGCAAGATGTTTTTTATATGAAACATTGGCACTGCTTTTTGTAGAGGAACATACAAAAAATAATACAAAACTTATAATTGAGAATTTAAAACAAATTGCATTAAACCCTTTTGATGAAGAAGTTGGTGATGTTTCAAAACAGATTGTTGCACTTCTTGAAGATGGTGAAGAGGATGTTCTTTATAAAGAGTATCAAGATCTATTTTTAGTCCCTTTTGGTGCAAATATATCACTAAGTGCTTCTTGGTATTATGAGGAGAGAGAATGTGGTGAGATGTTGGTAAAAGTAAGAGATATTTTAGCTAATACTCAAATCAGAAAAGATGAAAATTTGTTTAAAGCACCAGAAGATAACTTTGGGTTTATTTTTACTTTATCTTCATATTTACTAGAAGATAGTAACGATGATACAAATAAAGAGTTACAAAAAAAATTATTTGAAGAGGTTGTAAATCCTTACTTTGAAAGACTTTATATCTCTTTGTTATCGAGTAAATCACCTATTTATTCTTTAGTAGGGATTATCCTTGGTGATTTTTTAAGTATGGAGAGAACCTATTTAAATTTAGGATAGGAGAAGAGTGGTGAAAGTCGCCTTAAGAATTTATATAATTTTTAAGGGGGCTTTGACCCACATAAATTTAAAGGAGTGAAGATGGCTGAAGAGTTAAACGGTAGACGTGATTTTATCAAACGAGCTGGTGTAGCTACAGCAGTGCTAGCTGGTTCAGTTGCAGCAGTTGCCGCAAGTGCGGAAGAGCAACATCGGGGAGAAGGAAGTGAAGTTGGTAACGGTGTTGTTACTGGAACTTCAACAAAGAAAGAGATTTTATATGATAAAACTCAAGCTTGGCATGAATTTTATCAAGCTGCAAAATAAATCAAAAGGAAAAAACATGAAACTGTTAAAAAGTTTTGGAAGAAGAAGTTTTTTAAAAATGGCTTCACTTGCAACAGCTGTAACAGCAACATCTGGCTTTGCTAGTACAAATGTTTTAAGAAGTGCAACTGAAGAAGAGATTAAAAATCCATTCCCAGGTTCTAAACTTGTTAAAACTATATGTACACATTGTTCAGTAGGTTGTGGTGTAGTTGCAGAAGTTCAAAATGGTGTATGGGTAAGACAAGAAGTTGCTCAAGATCATCCTATAAGTCATGGAGGTCACTGTTGTAAAGGTGCTGATATGATTGATAAGGTAAGAGGAACAAATAGACTTAAATATCCTATTGAAAAAGCTAACGGAAGTTGGAATAGATTAAGCTGGGATGATGCTATGAGTAAAGTAACTGATAAGTTAACAGCTCTTAGAGATCAATTTGGTCCAGATGCAATCCAATTTTTAGGATCTGCTAAAGTAAGTAATGAGCAAGCTTTCTATATTAGAAAATTTGCAGCTATGTTTGGAACAAACAACATAGATCACCAAGCTAGAATTTGACATAGTCCAACAGTTGCCGGTGTGGCAAATACATGGGGTTATGGAGCTATGACAAATCATATAGGTGACATGCAAAACTCAAAAGCGATTATTATTTTCGGAGCAAATCCTGCTTCAAATCATCCAATAGCAATGCAACATATTTTAAAAGCAAAAGAACAAAATGGTGCAAAAATTATTGTAATTGATCCAAGATATACAAAAACTGCTGCAAAATCAGACGTTTATTGTAGAATTAGAACAGGTACTGATATTGCATTTATGTACGGAATGATTAGACTTATTAGAGACAATAATTGGGTTGATAAATCTTTTATTGCAGATAGAGTTTATGGGATGGAAGATATTTTCACAGAATGTGAAAAATTTACACCAGAACATGTAGAAGATGTTACAGGTTGTCCAAAAGAGTTATTGATTCAAGCTACAACAGCATTTGCAACAGCAGAACCTGGATGTCTTATTTGGAATCAAGGATGGACTCAACATACAATCGGTTCTTCAAACACAAGATTAGGTTCTATTTTACAACTTACATTAGGAAATATGGGTAAACCAGGTGGAGGATGTAATATTTTAAGAGGACATGATAATGTTCAAGCATCAACAGATTTGGGTTGTTTAGCTGATACACTACCAGGGTATTATGGTTTAAGTGAAGGTTCATGGAAATATTTCTCTAAACAATGGAATGTGGATTATGATTGGCTAAAAGGTCGATTTAAATCTAAAAAAATGATGGAATCAAAAGGGTTTAGTCTAGGGCTTTGGATACATGGTGTTTTAGAAAAAGAAAATGCTGCAAATAATGCTGACACTCCTTTAAAAGCTTTAGTATGTATAGGAAATGGTATTTCAACTATTACACAAACACACAAAGTAAAAGAAGCATTAGATAAGTTAGACTTGGTTGTATTTATAGATCCTTTTGTAAATGATGCAGCGGTTATCACTACAAGAGGTGATAATATGTTCCTTCTTCCAGCAGCAACACAAGTTGAAACAAGTGGTACTGTTGTAAATACGGCACGTAGTGCACAATGGAGAACAAAAGTTGTTGAACCTTTATATGAAGCAAGAGAAGATCAAGAAATTTTATTTGATTTTGCTAAAAGAATGGGATTTTATAAAGAATATGTTGCAGGTATGGGTAAAGGTGAAAAATTCACTTGGCCAGAAGATGCTACAAATGAGATTGCTAGAAGTTTAAAAACTATTGGGTTTCAAGGTAGAACAGCCGAGAGAATTAAAAAACACACTGAGAATTGGCATCTATTTGATAGTGTATCACTTAAAGGTAAAGGTGTTACAGAGAAAGAGTACTATGGTTTACCATGGCCTTGTTGGACAGAAAAACATCCAGGAAGCCCAGTATTATATAATATTAATCTACCAGTATCACAAGGTGGTATGGGATTTAGAAATAGATTTGGAACAGAACGAAACGGTTCAGATTTACTGTCTGCAAAAGGTAGTGCACCAGTTGGTTCTAAAATTGATGGTGGATATGCTGAGATTACATATAAAAATATTGAAGAGTTAGCTGGTATAACTTTAACTGCTGCTGAGAAAAAAGCAGTTGAGGGTAAAAACTGGAAAACTGATGATAGTGGTATTTTAGTGGACAAAGCAATTGAAGCGGGACTTGCTCCTTATGGAAATGCAAGAGCTAGAACTATTGTATGGAATTTTATTGATAATATTCCTAAACATAGAGAACCATTACATTCATTTAGACCAGATTTAGTGAAACAATATCCAGCAGTAAAAGATAGAAAAAATCACTATAGAACAAATGTACGATATGAATCTGAACAAAATGCTCAAGAGTGGGTAAAAGATTATCCAATTAATATTGTTTCAGGAAGAATTGTAGAACATATGGGAACAGGAACTGAGACAAGAGCATCTAAATATTTAGCTGAGTTATCTGGTGAGATGTATGGTGAAGTACATCCAAATCTTGCAGCGAAACTTGGTATTAAAGATAATGAGATGATGTGGGTTTATGGAACAGGTGAAGGTAAAATTAAAATCAGATGTAAATACTCTTTACGAGTCGATGAAAATTCTGTATTTTTACCACAAAACTTCTCAGGAGTATGGAGTGGGGAGAGCTTAGAAAGTAAATATCCAAAAGGTACAGCACCATATAGTTTTGGTGAAAGTTCAAATCAAGTTACAAGTTATGGTTATGACCAACAAACTTCTTGCCCAGAGACAAAATGTTCTTTGGTAAGATTAGAAAGAGCATAGGAGAATAATATGAATAATAAACCAGATTTTGCAAGAATGAAGTTCTATTGTGATGAAAACCTATGTATCGATTGTAATGGTTGTGTAGTAGCTTGTAAAGAAGCACATGAAGTTCCAGTTGGTGTAAATAGAAGAAAAGTTGTTACAATAAACGAAGGTATAGTGGGGCAAGAGATATCAGTATCAATGGCGTGTATGCATTGTGCTGATGCACCTTGTCAACAAGTATGTCCTACAGACTGTTTTTATATAAGAGCAGATGGGATTGTTTTACATGATAAAGATAAATGTATTGGTTGTGGATATTGTCTATTTGCTTGTCCTTTTGGAGCTCCACAGTTTCCAAAAGATGGTGCCTTTGGTACCAAAGGGAAAATGGATAAATGTACAATGTGTGCAGGAGGTCCTGAAGAAACTAACTCTCATGAAGAGTTTGAAAAATATGGACAAAATAGAATCAGTGAAGGAAAAGTTCCTATGTGTGCTTCTATGTGTTCAACAAAAGCTTTACTTGTAGGTGATGCAGATGAAGTTACATTGATTAAAACATATAGAGCAGTATCAAAAGGAAAAGGTATAGCAACTGAAGCTATGGGATGGTAGGAGATTACTATGGAAAATACTAACTCATTTTTTTCAAGAAATAAAGCATATATCTTAACCCTTGTAGGGTTAGGTATCGTTGGCTTTATTTTTGTAAAGTATATGATGATTATGGATTGGAAATATATATTTGATTTTGTACTTAGTATGGCAAGTGGAGCAGGGGTAGCTGGAGTTATCACTCCTCCTGCTTCTGGTTATGAAGCTATGGTAAATACAGCCTTTGGACAAAACTATGAAGCAATTGCTCCTGAAATTATCCGTGCAAGTAATGAGAGACAAGAATATATTTGGTGGGTATTTGTAGGTGAGATTGCAATTTTTTGTGTAATGTATACATTATATGGGAGAAAATCAGCTACAGTGACTAATCCAGATGATCAAGTTCAAGTATTCTCTTTATTTCATAGAGCAATCATTTGGCTTAATGTTATTATCATTATTACCCTTGCAATTACAGGATTTAATATCACATGGGCATTGCGTTCAGGTGGTGGAGAATTACCATATTTATTAAGAAGTATGCATGAGATGACAGGGATTATTTGGTTGCCGTTTTGGTTACTATTAAGTATTATCGCTTTTAAAGATGCAAAACTATTATTTAATAACAGTGTGATAAATAAGATCATTTTACTTGGTAAATATAAACCAATGAAAAGAGTTATTTATATCGCATTTGTAGCTATGGGTGCTGGTCTTTTAGTAAGTGGTATTATTATTTGGTTTTTACATCCAGATGCATTTACTCATGGTCAATTTATACAGTTTAAAAGAATGTTACTTTATGTTCACTTTGGTTCAAGTGTTTTAATTATGTTCTTCTTAATGGACTTCTTGTATTCAGTTTTAGTTTCTGTAAAAGGGAATTTAAAAGGACTTATTACAGGGAAATATCCAAGAGAACATTTAGAACAATTAGCACCAGATGTTTTAGTTGATATTGAAAATATAAAAGGAAACTAAGATGACTAAGCCTATGAGAAGTGAGAACTTCTCCCTTCTAAAAACTAAACTCAATGATTACTGTAAAGAGATAATTATTGAAAAAGTTTATGAAGATGAGATTGAAACACTTGAAGATTATGTAATTAAAGAGGAGAAAATAGAATTTTACCTTAATGGTAAAAGATTTTTGTCTGTTATGAGTATTGCTCAGTATCAAGATGCACATATTATTGGTTTCTTACTTTCAGAAGCTGTTATTAAATGTTATGATGATATTAAATCAGTGAAAATTGATGAAGATGGACTCAAAGTTCGTGTCTCTGCAAACGTAAGTAAAGTAGGGTATCAAAATCTTTTTAAAGAGAAAACTTTAACCTCAGGTTGTTGTGTTGGTGTAACTGGAAATGCAGAGAAAACATTTAATTGTTCTTTTGTAAATACAGATTACACTATTGACTCAAAAGAGATTTTACATCATATGAAAGAGTTTAATAGTCCAAGTATATTGTTTGATAATACTGGTTGTGTACATAAAGCAGAACTTGTATTAGAAGATGGTACTTTTTATGTAGCAGAAGATATAGGTAGACATAATGCAATAGATAAAGTTGTTGGACTTGCTTGTATGGATAAAAAAGATATTAAAAAATCTATTCTCTATGCTAGTGGTAGATTATCTATGGAGATGGTAGTAAAATGTGTAATGCATAGAATACCAATAGTAGTTTCAAAAGCTGCTGTAACACTTCAAGGCATTAAATCAGCAAGTGAACATGGTATAACTTTAATAGGGTTTGCTAGAAATAGAAAAATGAATGTTTATACTCATTCTGGAAGAATTAATTAGATGGTTAAGTTGAATTGTTTACAATATAAACGAGCTGACCATTTAAATATTTCAAATGATTATAGTGTAAGTGCTTTAGTATCAAATGAAGAATTTGATGCTTTGTGCTTACGTTATTATAAAAAATTTAAATATCCTAGTTTGAAAACCTTCTCTTTTTTAAAAGAAGGTTTTTTAGGATTATTTTTAGAGTTAGAGGGAAAAATAGCTGTAAGTGTTGGTGAAACACAAGCTGTAATTGATGGTGCAAAATTATATGAAAAATTGGGCTTTGAAGTTCAATGGATTAATTTAAAAAAAGATGGAACAGTAAATCTCTATGATTTGAAAGATAAAAATATAGATTTCTTGTTCTTATCTTCTTATGTAATGGATACTTTTGCACAAATAGATTTAAAAAGAATTAAAAGATATACAAAAGCAAAAATTATATCAAATGGCACATCACATAAAGATCTTTTATGTGATGCAATTTATTTTGATAATTACAAACTAACAGGTTTCTCTGTTTCAGCAGTATTATTATTTAAAAATGACTTATTTGAACTTTTACCAGTAGGACAAGTTGATTCTGTTGCTTTAAAGATATGTTATGAAGCTTTAGAACAACAACAATTTGATGAAAATGTGAAACAGCTTTTTATTGAGCAACTACTAGAAACATTTAATGAAGATATCTGTTTTTTTGTTAATCATAAAAAAACATTACCATATTCTTTACATTTTGGATTAAAATGTATTAAAGCAAGAGAATTGATACGAACAATGGCTTTAAATAAAATATTTATTACAAATGGGGAAGGGTGTTCTTTAGGTCTTTCAAAACCATCCAGAATAGTTCAAGCAATGGGTTATGATGAAGTTGTAAGTAGATGTGCAATATCAATATCTTTTAATGAAGAGATGTCATCTGAAAAAATAAAAAAAATAGTAGAAACAATGTATAAAAAATATAAACAAATACGAGCATTAAATAATTAATATTTTGTAAGTGTTATTAAAAAAGGGTTGCTAAATTTAGCAACCCTTTTTTTAACAGAAAAATAACAGAAGATTATTTAGTTAAAACTTCTTTTACAGCTTTTCCTATTTCAGCTGGAGAAACAACAACTTTAACCCCAGCAGCTTCAAGTGCAGCCATTTTTTCAGCAGCAGTTCCTGCACCACCAGATACAATAGCACCTGCGTGACCCATTCTTTTTCCTGCAGGTGCAGTTTGACCAGCAATAAATGCTACAACTGGTTTAGTAATATTTTCTTTGATATAAGCAGCAGCTTGAATCTCTAAATCTCCACCAATTTCACCAATCATAACAATTGCTTCAGTTTCTGAATCTGCTTCAAACATTGGCAATAATTGTTTATATGAAAGTCCAATAATAGGGTCTCCACCAATACCAACAGCTGTTGAGATACCAAATCCTTCCTTACATACTTGGTTTGCACCTTCATAAGTTAATGTTCCAGATTTAGATATAAGTCCTACATTTCCTTTTTTGAAAATATTTCCTGGCATAATACCTATTTTACATTCTTCTGCAGTTATAATTCCTGGACAGTTTGGTCCAATAGTCATCATACCATGTTTTACAGCATAAGCTTTTGCAGCTTGCATATCTCTTACTGGTGCACCCTCTGTGATAATAACAGCAAGTTTAATCCCAGCCTCTGCAGCTTCCATAACAGCATCTGCTACAAAAACAGGTGGAACAAATATCATTGATACAGTTGCATCTGTAGCATTTACAGCACATTGAACAGTATTAAAAACAGGTTTTCCCAAATGCTCTTGACCACCTTTATTTGGAGTAACACCACCTACTATATTTGTCCCATAAGCTATACATTGCTCAGAATGAAAAGTTCCCTCTTTCCCTGTGAAACCTTGAACGATTACTTTTGTATCTTTATTTACTAAAATTGACATCTATAATACTCCTTATTGTGCCGCTGCAGCTTCAACTGCTTTTTTTGCACCATCACCTAAATCAGTTGCACTTATTACATTATTTATACCTGCATTTTTTAATATTTCTGCAGCTTCTGGTGCATTTGTTCCATCAAGTCTCACAATAATAGGAACTCTTACATCTACCATTTTTGTAGCTTCTAAAATACCATTTGCAATTCTATCACATCTTACAATACCACCAAAAATATTAACAAATATTGCTTTTACTTTTGGATTTTTTAAAATAATTTCAAAACCTTTTGCAACTGTTTCAGCATTTGCTTTTCCCCCAACATCAAGGAAGTTTGCAGGTGTTCCACCCATATAATTAATAGTATCCATAGTACCCATAGCTAAGCCAGCTCCATTTACCATACAACCAATTTCACCATCAAGTGAAATGTATGATAATCCGTATTGACTAGCTTCTCTTTCATCAGCATCTTCTTCACTAATATCTCTCATATCTTCTATATCTGGGTGACGTGCTAATGCGGAATCGTCAAATCCCATTTTTCCATCAAGTGCTAAAAAGTCACCAGCTTTTGTTTTAATAAGTGGATTTATCTCGATAAGTTCAGCATCATTTTCCATATAAAGATTATAAAGTTTTTTTGCAAAATCAATAAATTTTCTTTGTTCATTTTTATCAGTAATTCCAAGTTCAAAAACAAGTCGTCTTCCATGGAAACTATGAAAACCTATTGCTGGGTCAACTGGTACTTTGATTATTTTTTCAGGAGTATTTTCAGCTACTTTCTCTATCTCCATTCCACCTTCATTTGAAGCCATTATAACAGGCATCTCTCTAGCTCTATCTAAAACAATACCAAGATATAACTCATCTTGAATATCTGCTCCCTCTTCAATATATACTTTATTTACAGTTTTTCCCTCAGGTCCTGTTTGGTGAGTAACAAGTTGCATATGAAGAATTTCACTTGCTAACTCTTCTACTTCAGTAACAGATTTAGCAATTTTAACTCCTCCACCAAGTCCTCTTCCTCCTGCGTGTATCTGAGCTTTTACAACCCAAATATTCCCACCAAGTTCATGTGCATTTGCCACTGCTTGTGCTGGGGTATTTGCAACGATACCTCGTGGTGTTGGTACACCATATTTTGCAAAAATTTGTTTTGCTTGATATTCGTGAATATTCATCGTTTCTCCTATGTAAGATTTGAATTTAAAAAATTATAGCAGTATAGTGTTTTAACTATTTTTACATCTTTATAAAAAATGCATTTTCAGGTAAGATTAGTTACGAATTGTATCAAAAGTTAAAAAAATGCTACTTTTTTAACTTATAATATGTTTCGTTTAGATACTTAGTTACTTTCTCTTGTTCTTCTGGAAACCATCCGATATGTAGAGAATTGTCACATGTACTTACCCATGAGGCTAAATTATTAACATTTTTAACTTTTTCATTCATCTTGTCAAAAGTACCATCTACAATATGACATTTCTGACAATTTGCTTTTTTAAACAGTTCTCCACCCTCTTGAATTGTTCCATCCAAAGGTTCAGCATACAAAGGCAAACTGCAAACTGCAACTAAAAGTGACTTATAACTTATTTTTGTAAAATTAATCATTTGAAATCCTTTCTACTAATATTAAAGTTTATATGAATTTACGTTAAATAATGATTAACTTTTACAGATAGTTATGACTTTACTTCGTATTGTTCTCGCCCCATTTGATACAAATCTGCACCATAAGTATCATTGATTACAGTAACAGGAAAATTTTCAACAGTAAGTTTTCTAACTGCTTCTGGACCCAACTCTGGATATGCAATTATCTCTGCACTTTTGATTTGCTTTCCTAAGAGTGCTCCAGCACCGCCTGTTGCACCAAAATATATTCCACCATACTCTTTACAAGCATCTTTTACTTCTTGATTTCTTTTCCCTTTTCCTATCATCCCTTTTGAACCATTTTTTAACATAGTTGGTGAATAGCTATCCATTCTATATGATGTAGTGGGTCCCGCACTTCCTATTGGATCACCTGGTTTTGGAGGAGTTGGACCTACAAAATATATTACACTTCCTTCTAAGTCAAAAGGAAGTTCTTTTCCAGCTTCTATTAAATCTACTAGTCTTTTATGTGCAGCATCACGAGCTGTAAAAATTACACCACTTAGATATACAATATCACCAGCTTTCAAAATTCTAGTTTGTTCTTCTGTTAATGGAGTTGTTAAGTTATATGTTTTACTCATTTCATTTACCTTTTATATAGTGATATGTGTATGTCGAGAACTATGACATTGTACATTTACAGAAACTGGCAAACTTGCTATATGACAAGGATTTGATTCTATATGTACAGCAAGTGCGGTTTTAGTTCCACCCATACCCATAGCACCAATACCAAGATTATTTATCTCTTTTAAGATTCTTTGCTCTAATTCATCCATTTCGGGGTCTTCATTTTTTGTCCCTAATGTTCTAAAAAGTGCATGTTTTGAGCTAATAGCTGCTTTTTCAAAAGTACCACCAATACCAACACCAACTGTAATAGGAGGACATGGATTTGGTCCAGCATTAGAAATAACCTCTTTAACATATTCTACAATTCCATCTTTTCCAGCAGCTGGAGGAAATACTGTAGCTCTTGATACATTTTCACTTCCTCCACCTTTTGCTGCATACTCAATATCTATTTTATCTCCAGCAACTATATCAAAATGGATGATTGCTGGTAAGTTATATCCTACTGTATCTTTTAAATTTGCTCTACTAAATGGTTCACAAGTACTAGCACGTAAATACGCATCTTTATACCCTTGTTCTGTCCCTTTATTAATCGCATCTTTTAAGAGACCGCCATCAATTTTTACTTCATCACCAACTTTTACAAAAAATACTGCAAGTCCTGTATCTTGACATAAAGGTCTTTTTTCATTTTTTGCTATATCTGCATTTTCTAAAATTTGTTTTAATACCTCTTTAGATACAGGTGATTTTTCCTCTTCCATAGCTTGCTTTAGTGCATCATAAGCATCTTGTGGTAAATCTGTTCCACAATGTACTATGATATCTCTAACAGCTTTTACTACATCATTAAATTGTATTACTCTCATATAAACTCCATTACTAAAATTCTTTTATAATTTTATATTATCATCAAACTAGTTAATAAACTCTAAAAAAAAAGACAAGCAATAGTACTTATCTTTTTTTGTGTAGTTTTGCTACTTTTATGTAAGTGAATTAAAAAAATTGTTTTTAGTTAAAACCTCAATACCTTTTTTTATTGTTGCTACAGATTGATCAAATTTTCCTTGAAGTTCATCATCAAATTCTAATTCAATAATTTTTTCAATACCATTTTTGCCTACAATAATTGGAACACCAACTGATACATCTTTATGTCCATATTCTCCATCAAGTAAAACAGATGAAGGGATGATTATTTGACTATTATTTAAAATAGCTTCAACCATAATTGCAACACACCGTCCAGGAGCATAATATGCACTAGTACCAAGTTGTTTTACTATTTCAGCACCGCCTGTCTTTGTTCTTGCAATGATTTGTTTCATATTTTCTTTTGAAACTATTTCAGTAATTGGAACTCCCCCAATTGAAGAAAGTGAAGGTACTGGTATCATATTTTCACCATGATCACCTAAAACCATTGCTTTAGTTTGTGCTCTTCCATAACCTAAGTGATTGTTTATTTGATAAGCCATTCTTGAACTATCTAAAGCCCCTGCCATACCAATAATTCTATTTCTATCCCATTGTGTAATTTTATGACAAACGTAACTCATCACATCTAAGGGATTTGATACACAGATTATAATTGCATTTGGTGAGTAGATTTTAATATTCTCCACTACTTCTTTTGTGATTTTTGCATTGATAAGAAGTAAATCTTCTCTTGTCATATCACCAGTCCTTGGAACTCCTGCGGTTATAACTACTATATCACAATCTTTCATATCAGATGGTTGCTCGGCACCTGTTACTTTTGTTCCTGATGGTGAATAAGATGTTGCTTGTTCTATATCTATTGCTTTTCCCATAGCTATATTTATATCTATATCATAAAGAATTATTTCATTACAAGTACCCGTCATACTTAGGCTAAATGCGGCGGTTGCTCCAACAGCACCAGCACCAATAATCCCCACTTTTCTATTTGTCATTTTTATTCCTAAAATTTTTAAATTATATTTATTCACTCAAATTAGCATAATAAACATTATAAAATTTATTTGATTTGTTTTTTTTCGCAGATAGTATTGAAAATGTAACTTTTTAACACTCTTTTGAATAATATACAATTTATAGTTTTTTGTCACTTTAAATTATATTTATTGTATATAAACTCTTCTTAAAACATATTTAATTATAATGTAAGATATGGATAAAAGAATTATATGTCAACGATGTAAATCCTATTATGTGACTTGGGAAAAAAATAAGCCACACGGATGTCGAGCTTACGGTTTTAAATCACAAGCTTTGCCTGCAATTGTTGTAAAACAAAGTAGTGGTGTGGAGTGTAGTTTTTATGAACCAAAGAATAAAAAAGTATAAATAGCGTTATAAATCAAATAATTTAAACAAAATAATTGTATCATAATTAATGAAAAATATATAGGAGAATGAATTGTTATATGAAGAGTTAAAAACAACTGTTAAAAATCTAGGTTTTTCTACAATTGAAAATTTTGCTAACTATGTAGGTGTTACACCTAGTGATATATTGGAGTGGGAACAAAAAGATGAGATACCTTATACAATAGCTCTTATAGTACATTTACTTCAAGGTGATCAAAATGTACCAGGAGAAAATAACTCACTAGACCTTTTAGTTGAAGAGTGTTTACCACTTGCTGCATTACTTGAAGAATCTTCAAGTTTTCCTGCAAAATTAGAAGAGATGTTTGTACTACAAAAGAAACTCAATGATGACACAAATGGTACAAATTGGGAATTAGGTATAAACAAGTATGATAAAGAGATAAATTGGTTAAGATGTATCCATATGGAAGTAGCTGAACTTATTGATTCTACACCTTGGAAACATTGGAAAAATATTAATGATGAGCCTGATTTAAATAATCTTCATGTAGAACTTGTAGATGTATGGCATTTTTTAATGAGTTATATCTTACAAGAAACAAATATACCAAAAGCTGTCTCTTTAGTAAATACACATTGTATCTATGAATCTGTAGAGATAGAAGATATAGATGTAAAACTTATAGTTAAAGAAGCAGAAAAACTTTCATATATTGCATTTGCAATAGAAACTGGAAATATGCCACAGTTTAGTGGTGTTGAACGATTTATTGATCAATTCTTTAGGTGTTGTAAACTTTCAGGTCTAAGTTTCTCTTGGCTACAAAAACTTTATATAGGAAAAAATTCTCTCAATAAATTTAGACAAGACAATGGCTATAAAGAGGGTACTTATATAAAAGAGTGGAATGGTCAAGAAGATAATGTAGTGATGATTGAAGTATTACAAGAGTTGAAAAATGCTTCTTATAATACTGTATATAAAGAATTACAGATAAAATATGATGTGTTAAATTCTTAAGAGTTTATAAAAAATTTATAGCTAACAATTACAAAAAGGTATCTACTACCTTTTGCAATTACAACTAAGAGTATAAACTTTTTTAGATTGTATTGTAACATACCAGCTACAAATGTTATGGGATCACCGATTATTGGTACCCATGACAGAAGAATAGAATATCCCCCAAACTTATCAAAATATTTTTTTCCTTTTATGATATATTTCTCTTGAAGTACTTTATGATTTACCAAATACTCCTCCCCTTTTAATCCTAGCCAATAGTTAATAAGAGAACCTAATGAGTTACCAAAAGTAACAAAAGTAAAAAGTAAATAGATATTTAAATTAATAGAAATATCATATAAGAGTAATGCTTCACTTCCCATGGGAAAAATTGTTGCAGATATTAATGCAATAAAAAATAAGTATATATAATCCATATAACATAATAACTAATTAATATTTAAGTAGGGTATAACTATAATTAACTTATATACACAAAGGGTTTTTATGAGTAATATTATGTTTGCACTATTTCTTAGTTTTAGTTCTTTAATGGCTCTTGATATAGATAATGATTTAGTTCAAGATGATGTGGATATTTGCTTGGATACACCAGCAGGTGTATTTGTAGATAAACAAGGGTGTACTAAAGAGATAAAACGAGTAGTGAACTTTGATCATAACTTATTTATATTAGATCTAACTAATATGCAACTCTTACAAGAGTATGCTCAAATTGCCAGTGAAGCGTTTGGTTATAATATTATATTAAAAGGTCATACAGATTCAGTTGCTGATTATAAAACAAACTTAATTCTTTCAAAAAAAAGAGTGTATATAGTTTTAAAACATTTGGAAAATTTAGGTATAAGTAGTGATAGAATATCGATAAAATGGTATGGGGAAACTAGACCAATTGCTACAAATGTAACACCAGAAGGTAGAGCACTCAATAGAAGAGTTGAGATAATCTTAAAATAAAAAAAAATTGAATAGTATATGTGCTTCAAATAGTAACATTTAATAATTATATAGAAAAATCTCTATAAATATTAAAACTAATTAAACATTATACGATATGATACTTCTAGTAATGTATGAAAATCATATATTCTATTTAATTGAATAATGAAGGGGAAAATATGTCTTTAATGAAAGCACCTGAAAATACTCAAGTATGGGTTAATACAAGCAGATGTAAAGCCTGTGATATATGTGTTTCAGTTTGTCCAGCGGGAGTGTTGTCAATGAAAGCAGAGCCAACATCTACTTTAGGAGCAATGATTGAAATTATTGCAATTGATAGTTGTATTGGTTGTAATGACTGTGAGTTAAATTGTCCAGATTTTGCAATATATGTTGCAGATAAAAAAGCAGATAATGTTAAATTTGCAAAATTAACAGATGAAGCAAAAGCACGAGCTGCTGCAATTGTAGAAAATAATTATAGATTACCTGAAAATTACGGGAAATAAGGAGAAAATTTATGGCAATTAGAGAAATAATATCTACTGGTAATAACTTATCAGCTATAGCAGCTGTAGATGCTGGGTGTGAGTTTTTTGGTGGATATCCATTAACTCCATCAAGTGAGGTAATGCATACAATTTCAGATCTTTTACCAAAGGTTGGTGGTGTTGCAATACAAATGGAAGATGAGATAGCAGGTATTTGTTGTGTTATTGGTGCTGCAATGTCAGGAAAAAGAGCTTTAACAGCTACTTCAGGTCCTGGTATGAGTTTAAAAGCAGAAAACTTGGGTCTTGCACAAATGGCAGAAACACCACTTGTTTGTGTTAATGTAATGAGGGGTGGTCCATCTACGGGTCTTCCTACAAGGGTTTCACAAGGTGATGTACTTCAAGCAAAAAACCCATCACATGGTGATTATAAATCAATTACATTATGTGCAGGGTCATTAGCTGAGTGTTATACAGAAGTTGTGAGAGCATTTAATTTAGCTGATAGATTTATGCAACCAGTTATTGTACTTACTGATGAAACTTTGGGTCATATGCATGGTAAAGCTGAACTTCCAACACTAGAAGAAGTAAAAGCAGGAATTGTTCCTAGAAAAAAATTTGAAGGTGTACCTGAAGAATATTTTCCATATGAATGTGAGGGTGATCAACCTGCAGTCTTAAATCCAATGTTTGAAGGTTATAGATATCACTTCACAGGTCTTCATCATGATAAAAATGGTTTTCCAACTGAAGAGATTAATACATGTAGAGACTTGATTCAAAGACTTGAAGATAAAGTTGAATTACACAGAGATGAATTAGAATTAAATGAAGAATTTATGTGTGATGATTTAGGAGAAAATGATGTGTTAATTATAGCTTATGGTTCTGTATCACTTGCAGCAAAAGAAGCTATTAGACATTTAAGAAAAGATGGTATTAAAGCTGGTTTATTTAGACCAATTACTTTATGGCCATCACCAGCTGAAAGAATTAAACACTTCACTGATAAAATTAAAAATGTACTTTGTGTAGAATTAAATATCAAACAATATACAGCTGAAATAGAAAGAGTTTCAAGTAGATTAGATCTTGAAGGTTTGTATAAAGTAAATGGTAGAGCTATATCTCCTCATGAGATTGTAGCAAAAGTTAAGGAGGTATTTTAAGATGGCATTTAATTACGATAAATACTTAAGATTAGAAAAAATGCCAACACTATGGTGTTGGGGATGTGGTGATGGTGTTATTCTAAAAGCTACGATTAGAGCTATTGATAAAATGGGTTGGAAACAAGATGATGTTTGTGTAGTTTCTGGTATTGGATGTTCTGGAAGATTTTCTTCTTATGTTGATTTTAATACAGTACATACAACACATGGTAGAACAGTTGCATATGCTACAGGAATAAAGCTTGCTAATCCAGATAAACATGTAATTTGTGTCGCTGGAGATGGTGATGCACTAGCTATTGGTGGAAATCATACAATTCATGGTTGTAGAAGAAATATTGATATTAACTTTATTATGATCAATAACTTCATCTATGGTCTTACAAACTCACAAACAAGTCCTACTACACCTCAAGGTATGTGGACTGTATCTCAAAAAGCTGGTAATATTGATCCAACTTTTGATGCTTGTAAATTAGCTATTGCTGCTGGGGCTTCGTTTGTAGGAAGAGAGACTATGTTAGATCCTAAAAAACTTGAAAGACTTTTAGTAAAAGGTTTTGAGCATAAAGGTTTTAGTTTCTTTGATGTTATGTCAAACTGTCATATTAACCTTGGTAGAAAAAATAAAATGCAATCAGCTATGGAAAACCTTGACTGGATTGATTCTATTACTACTCCATTAAGCAAATATGAAAAATTGACTCCCGAAGAGCAATTAAATATGTTCCCTACAGGTGTATTAAAACAAGATACTGAAGCTAGAGAATATTGTGATATGTACCAAGAGATTAAAGATGTACATCAAGGTAAACGAAAAGTTATCACTCAAGATGACTTTGAGAAAAAAATATAAGGAGACACTATGGCTAGAAAACTAATGAGATTTACAGGTGTTGGTGGACAAGGTGTTCTTCTTGCTGGTGAAATTTTTGCAGCTGCAAAAATTAAAGCTGGTGGGTATGGATTAAAAACAGCAACTTATACTTCACAGGTTAGAGGTGGTCCAACTGTTGTTGATATTACTTTAGATGATGAAGAGATTTTTTACCCTTATGCAAATGATGGTGAGATTGACTTTATGTTATCTGTTGCTCAAGTGAGTTATAACTCTTTTAAAGATGGTGTTACACCAGGTGGAACAATTGTTATTGAACCAAATCTTGTGGAAGCAACCGAAGAGGATAGAAAAAAATGGAATATTGTAGAGATACCTATTATTACTATAGCTAAAGAGGAGGTTGGGAATGTTATTACTCAATCTGTTGTTGCTCTTGCTATTGCTAATAACTATATGGATGCTATTGATAAAGAATTACTTAAAGAGGTAATGCTTTCAAAAGTTCCTGCAAAAGTTCATGAAATAAACCTAAAAGCTTATGAGTTAGGATATAAATATTCTGATGAAGCTAAAGCTACAATGAAATAATTATCTTTTTAGATATAAAGAAAAGGGGTGCTACGATTGTAGCACCTCTTTTTTATTGTATTTTTTATTTTTTCTATATATTCAAATGTATTTTATTTGTTGAAAATTGATGTATTAATATTTGTATCAAGTTTTGATATGGAATAGAATTTTATAATGCTTTCTTTTTGAGATCATAAATATCATTTTCATTTACTCTTATTAAAATAGCTTTTTTCTTTTGATTTTTAATATAAGATTGTAATTCTAATAGTCTGCTATCAATATTATTTTTACTCTTCCATTCACCATTTTCAACACTTTCTAAAATATCTTGTTCGTATTCATCTAAATTTGTCATTTTGAGACCCATTCGTTATGTTTTTTGTTCATTTGTCTTGATGGAATAATTATTTTTAAAAATATTGAAGTTTTATCCTCAACATAAGGGACTAAATAAACATAATCTTTTATAATGAAGATTCAACCTATGGGATGTAGTTTGCATTTTAATGACCTTATTTTAAATTGTCTGTCCTTTTTTAATAAAGAAATAAGCTCCTATTAAAAGTATAGGTCCCATGATGATATTTACAATTTGTGATTCAGATATTCCCATATATAACTCAACCACTATGGACTGAAAGTCCATAGGTTGCATAGGGACTAAAAGTCCCACTGATTCAATTTACTCTAAAATAATAGTATTATTATCTTGGTTCGATGGGTTTCTATGATGTTCTAAGTATT
>Ga0209345_10000119_pt1 | contig 112467 bp, 108 predicted proteins | sample Cruoilmetagenom7_FD_187294 | JGI IMG/M metagenome (GOLD analysis project Ga0209345, IMG submission 187294) | Oil polluted marine microbial communities from Coal Oil Point, Santa Barbara, California, USA - Sample 7 (SPAdes) (version 2) | ecosystem: Environmental > Aquatic > Marine > Oil seeps ... | reverse complement strand
TTGGTGGTGGGTATCCTCCTGAGTCTGTAGAGGAGTTTATCTACACTAGGCAGATAATAGCACGTTCTAAGGATGAAGCACAGATACAAGCAGAGGCTTTAGTAGAGGGGCTTAATACTAAGATAGATGACTCTTTAGATGAGTATGAATGGTATATAGAAGATCTTGAAATAGTGGGTGTTGTTGAGCTGGTAGGTATTGTTGGTGATATTAATAGTGATGAGATGAAACCCTATAAACTAACACTCAATAAAAAAGTAAATAATGAACTTTCTCTTGTTACTTTACAGCTTATGTATGAAGAGGCAGAGTTTCATAAAGTTCCTCTCAAGGCGTTTAATGAAACACTCCCTTCTTACTTAGAATCTTATTATGAGTTTGCTAATAGTCATAAGACAAAAGCGTATGAGTATGAGAATACAAAAGAGGGTGAGAGTATACAAGATGCTCTTTCTCATAACTCAGGAAGAGACCCTGCTGAAGTAGATACTCATAAGACACCGGATGTTTCTTCGTATGATGGTATTGTACATGATGAACCAGGAAGTGGAAATGATGCACGTTATGTAGATTCATCTGGTAATGCAGTAGATGGACGAGCAGAGAATATAGGGCATTTAACCCTGCATGTACAAAGAGAAATTTTTGACAACAACCCTGAAAAAGCTATTGTGGATGTTAGTTAAGATGAAATATATACTATTTGCAACTAAATGATATTAAATCATTGAGTTGATGATGATTTTTTATTCATGACGTAAAGCATCAATAGGATTAAGATTAGCAGCTTTTTTTGCTGGAAAAAATCCAAATACAATCCCAATTACTGTAGAGAAGAAAAAAGAAAGAAGTATAATCCCTTGATTGAGTATAAATGGTAAATCAAATGCGCTTGTAACACCGAGTGTAATTAAAAGTCCTAATACAATTCCAACAACTCCACCCAAAGCCGCAAGCACAACAGACTCTACGAGAAACTGCATTAAAACTTCTCTCTCAAAGGCTCCAATTGCTAAGCGTATTCCTATCTCTCTTGTTCGCTCTGTTACGGAGACTAGCATGATATTCATAATCCCAATGCCACCAACAATTAAACTAATAGCTGCAACTGCACCTAAGAGCATAGTGAGCATCTTTGTAGTTGATGAGAGTGTTTTGATGATATCTTTCATATCACGGATGTGAAAATCATCATCGGCTCCATCTTTTATCTCTCTTCTCTCTCTAAAGAGCACGCGTAGATTTTTGGTAACTGTATCTGTAGAGAACCCATCTTTCACAGATACACTTATAGAGCTTATGTTCTGCGACCCTGTTACTCTTCTTTGTAGCATTTTTATTGGTACAACTATGACATCATCTTGGTCCATCCCAAATGAAGCAGTTCCTTTTGCTTTGAGTACACCTATAATCTTACAAGAGAATGAACCCAAACGAATCTTCATCCCAATAGGAGAGAGTTCCCCAAAGACCTCTTTTCTTACAGTCTCACCAATAACACAGACAGATTTTCCAGAGTTTAAGTCACTTTGAGAAAAATTTTCTCCTTCAGTAAACTCCCAATCTTTTGTAATAAAGTAGTCATTGTCTGAACCATAGATAGTTGTAGAGTGATTTTCATTTCCAAATACAACTGTTGTACTACTTGAGCTAATAGGTGCTATCGCTTTTAAGTTTACTACCTCTCTTTTTATAGCTTTTACATCATCCATATCAAATGGCTTTGCTGCTACACGTGGACCATGTCCACCTTTTCCGGGTGAGAGTGTTAGCATATTACTTCCAAGTTTTGATATACCGCTTGTCACACTAGCAGTAGTACTATCTCCAAGCATTACCATCGCGATTACAGAAGCGACACCTATAACGATTCCTAAAATTGTAAGAATAGAGCGCAGTACATTTCGTCTAATCTCTCTAATGGCTAGTAAAAAAGCGTTTAGTAGCATTACTCAACTCCTTTAGATTCTTGTTCAATAAGACCATCTTTAAAGTGAATGATTCTATCGGCATATGAAGCCATATCATGTTCATGCGTTACCATGATGATAGTAATACCTTGCGTTTTATTAAAAGATTGGAGGAGTTTCATCACCTCTTGACTTCGCTCACTATCTAAGTTTCCAGTAGGCTCATCGGCTAAAATAACCAAAGGATTCGTTACAATCGCTCTAGCTATGGCGACACGTTGTTGCTGTCCACCTGAGAGTTCTGCGGGTGTATGTGTTGCTACTTTTTCTAAGCCAACTTGAACAAGAGCTTTCATAGAGTCTTCGTATCGCTTAGCCTCTTTTTCACCTCTATAAATAAGTGGAAGTTCAACATTTTCAAGGGCTGTTGTTCTGCCTAGAAGATTAAAGCCTTGAAAGATAAACCCTAGGTAGTTTCTTCTTAAAAGTGCTTTTTGATTTCTATCAAGAGAACCAACATCTACACCTTTAAACAAAAATGTTCCATCAGTTGGAGTGTCAAGACAACCTATGATATTCATAGTAGTTGATTTTCCAGAACCACTTGAACCCATGATAGCGACAAATTCTCCCTCATTTATCTCTAAGTCTATCCCTTTTAAGGCATACGTTTTTGCTTCACCTTTTCCATAGACCTTAGAGATAGATTTAAAAGATATTAGCGGTTGGCTCATCTATTTCCCTCTTTAATACCTGTAATAACCTTATCATCAAGTGTGAGTCTATCACTTGTGATTACTCGATTGACACCATCTGTTTCGCCAATTTCTACAGGAAGAGGAATAGCTCTCTCACCTTTTAATATCCAAAGTTTTTTAGAGTTTAGAGACAAGGGTTCTCTCTTTTTTCTAGACCCTCTTTTAAAAAGGTTAAAACCTTTTGATTTCTTGTGGTCAACTTTTGGAGGGGCAAATCTAAGAGCAGCGTTTGGAACTAACATGGCATCTTTTATAACTCTTGTAGTAATATCTGCTGAGACTGTCATCCCCGGGCGTAAAAGCAAGTCTGCATTCTCAACACTGACTACTGTCTCATAAGTAACAACATTGTTTACGATTACGGAGTTCATTCTCACTTTTTTGATGACACCCTCAAAAGTTTTGTTTGGATAGGCATCTACACTGAAAGTAACTTTTTGATTTTTCTTCACATCTCCAACATCTGCCTCATCAACACTCACTATCACTTCCATACTTCTTAAATCTTCGGCTAAAGTAAAAAGCGTAGGTATCTGCATACTCGCAACCACACTCTGACCAACTTCGATAGCTTTATCAAGGACGACGCCATTTATTGGAGATACAACAATAGCCTTTTTCAAATCTTCTTGTTTTGATTCTAAGTTTGCTTGAGCCTGCTCCATCTGAGCCAATATCGCTTCATGCGATGCTTTACTTTTGTCATAAGCAATCACTACCGCGTCTATCTCTTTTGTAGAAGGGTAGTTTCCATTTGTCGCTTTGTATAACTCTTGAAGTCTATCTAGCTCTCTTTTAGCATCTTTGATATCTATTTTACTTGCGGTTAAATTTGCTTTGGCGATGCTAAGTGCTGCTTTTGCGCTATTTACTTGCGATTCTAATTTTGTAGTGTCAAGTTTTGCTAGGATTTGTCCTTTTTTTACTACATCGTTATAGTCTACATATACATCTAAGAGAGTTCCTGAGACTTCTATTCCCACTGTTACACTGTTTGTAGGTTCTAAGTTTCCTGTTGCTGAGACTGTCACAACCAGATCTTTTTTCACAGGTGAACTTGTGTTGTACGCAACTACCTTTTTTGTATCTCTAAAAAAAGAAAAATATACAACAACTGCAACTACAATAACTACGAGAAATATATAGAGCCATTTTTTAAACTTACTTGCTCCCTTGTGTGCATCTAATGTTTGTTGTATATCTTTCGTATCTATATTATTCATAGTGATTCTCTCCCATTTTTGTTGCAAAGAGTATCTCTGCTAATTCTAATTGAATATTTATATCGCTTATCTCTAACTCTAACTCATCAACTTGTTTTGTATTTTGCAGTGTTTTTAAGTCATAACCGGTTTTCATCCCAGATTTCAGAGCCTTTTGAATTATCTTTATCAATCTTGCATAGAGTTCAATGTTATCTTGTGTAATAAGCTTGTATTTTTCATAATTATCTATTTTGCTGATTGCTGCCTCATAAAATGACCTTGCATCTATCTGATTTTCTACAATATTGAGTCTATCTTGCAGGTAGGCTGCTTTGCTCTCTTGTAGTGTTGCGTAATAGTTAAAACTAAGCGGCATACTTAGCTTAAGACCATATCTGTAATAGTCATCATTAAAGTCTGTATTTGGGTTTTCTAGGTAGCCATAAGCTGCGTTCAGACTCACAGTAGGTAAGTATGATGATTTTGTTACTTTATAGGCTTTATCTGAAAGCTCTGTATTTAAGTTTGCTACTAAAAGATTGTAGTTTGTCTCTTCATATTTCTCTTGGGTGATGAGTTCAAATTTAGGAATCTCTATCTCGCTTAGCTCTCTATGTGTTAATTTTTTGAGTGCTATCTCTTGTTCAACAATAGCTTGTTTAGCAGTGAGTTCGGACTTTGAAATACTGTTTTTATCTCTAAGTGCGCGATTGAGTTCTGTAATATCTAAAGCACCTGTTTTGTATTGCTGCGTTTTTAAAAAGACCTCTATCTCTGCGTTTAACAGGTTAAAATGTGTTTGTTTCTCAAGAAGTTTGAGTTTTTTAAGTTGCAGTAATCCTGTAAAAAGTTCTTTATACAGAGATGTGTTCTCTAGTGATAAGGAGGTAAGGGAGTTTTGCAGTTTTATGTTTGCATAGTCTATTTTGTAAAAAATCCCACCAGAGCGAAAGAGGTCTTGGTTTACATTAATGGAACTATCAGATACAAAATCATCCTGAGTATCACTTTTAGTGTATGAGCTAGAGAGGTTTATGGGAGCTATCCAATCGTACTTTATTTTTTTGGAGTTTGCTTCTATCTCTTGTTGTTGCACTTTGATAATCTCTTGCTTATTCTCTCGCAGTAGTGGATCATCAGATGCAAAAAGATTTAAAGAAATTATGACAACAGGTATCAAAGTTTTAAACATTCACATTCCTTATTATGATTATAATAAATGTATTGTATCAAATAGGATATAGCCAAGTTTAACTCTATATTAACAAGGCTGTAAAGTTTGAAGGTAAAAGCTATGAAACTAGTTTAATTGTGAATTTTTTGAGTTTTTAGTGATTTTATTACTCTCCTCGTCCTTGTTATTTTTTCAACTAGTTTCAGTTAGTGTTGCTTGAAACTGTCTTCCTGATACTGTTCTTATAGTTGATATACAACTATAAGTTGGTAAATTATATGAACAACTTCGACCAACATCAAAATCATATTTTATAATCACATCTTTTAAAGCAACATTTTCCATCGAATGTGTTTTTAATAGATAAGTTAAATAAGTTTGATACTCTGGTAAGAATTCTTGAATTATACCTTGATTTAGAATTTCAGGCTTGATAGAGTTTTCTAAAACATTGATTTCAATTTTTGGGGCATTGTAAGTTTTACTAGCGATTCCAAGGTGATTAATCGTATAGTCAGTTTTCCACATACTTAATGTACTTGAAAAGTGATGTGCAAGATTATGAGCTATAGACTTTAGTGGTTTTAATGATACCAAAACTTTTCTCCAGTTCAATCTAGGATTAACTATTTCTATCTAAGGTTTTGTTAGATGTTTTGCTTATTAATAAAGCTTTCTCTTTCGATTGTTACTATAGCTCTTCTCACCCCATTTGAAAAGCTGATACTCTTAATGTTCCTGGCATAACCTTGGAACTCCTTTTTTTCATCAAACGACTGTCGTGAGCGATAGTTTTCCCGTTAAGCAAACATTATATAGAAAGTAACTTGAAATTTACTAAATATAGGAGCACTAAAAATGTTTATTTGAATGATGAATATATTAGTATTATTGTACTGTTTTAAGCCCCTTGTCAATCCAACCCCAATTAATCCCACCGTCTAACTCATAAATATTTTTGTATTTGAGTTTTAAGCCCATCATCTCAGCGATTGTTTTTGTTCTACTTGCATGGGCGCATACTAAGATAAAAGGCTGTTCCTTGTCTGTTACTATCTTTGTAAATGCTTCTAAAAACGAATCAATATCAAATGCTCCTCTCTCATCAAAAAATGTAATCGTATGACTACCTTCAATAACACCGTACTGTTCCCACTCATCAGCTCTTCTTACATCGATGACTGCAAATCCTTCCTCTTTTTTTTGTTGAAACTCTTTTGTTGAAAGAGACTTAAACGGTCCAAAATTTAACATTTGTTTTTCCTCTTGTTTGTTTTATTTACTAAGTTGCAAAAATCATACTTGATAGTGATTATCTACAGTTTGAGGAGTTAATGGGATTGTTTTAAGAGGTAAAAAGGACATAATGCCCTTTTTTGAAAGAGGAGTTTATGAACGAAGAGAGTTGAGTTGTTCTAAAACTTTGGCTTGTTTAGACTCTGCATCTGCGAGAGCTTCACGGTTTTTAGCAAGTACATCTTCTGGTGCATTTGCTACAAATCTTTCGTTATTGAGCATACCGTTTAGTTTACCTATCTCTTTTTGGAGTTTTTCATCTTGCTTAGTAAGTTTTGTGATGATTGAACTCAAATCAATACTATCTGTAGGGATGAAAGTTTCACATTTATCTGCAATATCACTCACTGCGTTTTCGATTTTACTCTGTGTAAACTCTACATCTGTAACTTTTGCAAGTCTTGAGATAAATGGAAGCATTATCTCTTTGTCTTCTTCTGAAATATTGTCGATTTTTACAAATGCTTTTTCTATTTTCTGGTTTGCTAAATCAACAAGAACTTTTGCACGTCTAATAGAAACAATAGCATCCATAATCAGCTCAAACTTCTCTTCTTCTTTGCGTTTTTTCGTCTTGTATGGATAGTTCATAATCATAATAGAATCACCATCTTCTAAAGATGTTCCAGAGAGTTCATGGTACAGATACTCTGTAACAAATGGCATGAAAGGGTGAAGAAGTTTCATAGCATCTTTAAAGATAGCTCCAAGCTCAACAATAGAAGCTTTGTCAGCTTTGCTTAACTCGATTCCCCAGTCACAAAACTCATTCCAGATAAATCTGTAGATAACTGTCGCAGCATCATTAAACTTGTACTCATCAAGTGCTGCTCTGACTTCTTTAGTTGCTTGGTTCAGACGTGAAGCCATGTACTTTCCAAGGTCAGTTGCAAGGCAGAGACCTTTTAAATCAGGAAACGTATCAACATTCATCTGTAAGTATTTTGAAGCGTTGTAAAGTTTGTTTGTGAAGTTACGGTTTAACTCTAGCTTTTCTGTACTCATACGGATATCACGACCTTGAGCAGCGCTGATTGCAAGAGTAAAACGCAGGATGTCAGCAGAGTATTTGTTCACCATATCAAGAGGGTCAATAACATTACCTTTTGACTTACTCATCTTGTCGCCTTTCTCATCGCGAACAAGTGCATGCAGGTAGATGTGGTTAAATGGAAGTTGCCCATTAAAGCTCTCACCCATCATCATCATTCTTGCTACCCAGAAAAAGAGAATATCAAAACCAGTAATAAGAAGCGTATTTGGATAAAAATCTTTCATATCGTCTGATTGGAAAAGTTTATCCATCTCAACATCACCATTTCCCCAACCTAAAGTTGAGAATGGCCATAGCGCAGAACTAAACCAAGTATCAAGAACATCAGGGTCTTGCGTGATATTTTTAGATGCACACTTTGGACAAGCCTCTGGATGCTCTTCTTGTGAAGCAAATTCATGGTCACACTCATCACAGTAAAATACTGGAATCTGATGTCCCCACCAGAGTTGACGAGAGATACACCAGTCACGAAGTTCACCCATCCAAGAGTTGTAGGAGTTTATCCAGTGAGGAGGGAAAAATTGCGCTTCACCTGCGTTTGTTTTCTCGATAGATTTATCGGCTACTTCTTTGCGTACAAACCACTGCTTTGAGATGTAAGGCTCAACGATGTTTTTACATCTGTAACAGTGTCCAACTTGGTGTTTGTGCTTTTCTATCTTCACCATAAAACCCTCTTCTTCAAGACGTTTTACAATGATGTCACGAGCTTCTAAACGCTCTAAACCTTTAAACTCACCAGCATAGTCGTTTAGTATCCCTTTTTCATCAAAAACAGTAATAAACTCTAAGTTATGGCGTTTACCAACTTCATAATCGTTTTGGTCGTGTGCAGGAGTAACCTTAACAACACCAGTTCCAAACTCCATATCAACATGAGAGTCAGCGATGATAGCCACTTCGCGTTCTAGTAGTGGAAGGCGGATTTTTTTGCCGATAAGGTGAGTATATCTTTCATCATCAGGGTGAACCATAACAGCTGTATCACCAAAGTATGTTTCAGGTCTTGTAGTTGCAACTTCAACACTTCCACTTCCATCAGCAAATGGATAAGTGATGTGGTAAAACTTACCATCATGGTCTTCGTGTTCAACTTCGATGTCAGAGAGTGCACCATCATGTGTACACCAGTTAACCATGTAGTTTCCACGAACTATTAGCCCATCATTGTAGAGTTTAACAAAGGCTTCTTTTACAGACTTTTGAAGTCCCTCATCCATAGTAAAACGTTCTCTCTCCCATGCAGGAGATACTCCCATTTTACGGAGTTGGTCAGTCATAATTCCAGCAGACTCTTCTTTCCAAGCCCAAGCGCGCTCTAAGAATTTTTCACGACCTAGCTCCTCTTTTGTTGTTCCCTCAGCAAGGAGCTGTTTTTCAACAACATTTTGCGTAGCGATTCCAGCGTGGTCAGTTCCTGGTTGCCAAAGCGTTTTGTACCCATCCATACGTTTGTAACGAGTGATAATATCTTGCAGTGTAAATGTAAGTGCATGACCAATGTGCAGACGACCTGTAACATTTGGTGGAGGCATCATGATAGAGAAGTTTTTTCCCTCTTCTTGGATAGCTCTGTTCCCATCTACCTCGAAGTATTTTCTATCTTCCCATATTTTGTAGTATTTGTTTTCTATCTCTTGTGGGTTGTAGCTGTTTGCTGACATATAATCGCCTTGAAATTATCTATTTAAAATTTCGCGATTATATCTAAAGTGTTGTGAGGATTAGCTTATATCTCTATACCGGTAATTCGTTTTTTAATCTCTTTTTTGTCTTCATACATATTTTTATCAGCTATTTCTATAGTTTTTATTAAGTTGTCACCAGTAAAGTAGGAACAAACACCTATAGAAAAACTTGCACGAAAGAGCGTATTATGTGCTTTTAGCTTAGTTGCAATAATAGACTCTCTTATGTCGTTTAATATTCTAGAGGCTTCATTGAAACCGACAGTTTTTGGAAACATAATTAAAAATTCATCGCCACCATATCGTATTGTTTTACAGCCTGTCTTTAAAAAAGCACTTGATAAAAATATTAAAACTTTGTCACCTATCACATGACCATGTGTATCATTTACAATCTTAAAATAATTAAGATCTATTATCGCTAGAGTTCCAGCAGTTGCAAACTCTTCGGTGCCACTATTTAAATATCTGTCATGAAGCCATTTTCTGTTGTATAAATTTGTAAGTTGGTCTTTATATATTGACTCTTTGAGTTTTTCTACTTCAGCCCTTAGAGCCTGCGTCTCTTTTAACACTTCATTGAGTTTTGATTCATCTTTATCTTTGATAGCACTTATTGCTTTTGTAGTACTGTTACTAAGACTTAGCGCATTGGTAGAGGCATCTGTTTGCAGTTTTGTAAGGTTTGAACACTCTTGAGTAAGAAGGTCTTTTGAAAATCCAACTTCATTATTTATCTTAGTGTCATGTCCTAAAGCAAATTTAGAAAATATTGAAGCATACACACTAGGTGTTACAACAGACATTTGATCTATAGAGTTTTTAGTTTCATTTGAGATTATATGTAGTATCTTATCATTATTCATGGGCTATATTCTATCACAAAAAAAACATAATTGTGTAATTTTGTGTAATAAAAAAACTATATTTCTTTTATTTTAAAACTATAGAGGTATAATCACACTCTTAAATTTTAAAAGGAGTGTTTTTGCCACTATCGCGTTTAAATAAAGAGCAATATGCTGCAGCCACTTCTACTGATACAGAAAACTTAATCATCGCCTCTGCGGGGACTGGAAAGACTTCTACTATTGTTGGAAGAATAGGGCATCTTTTAAATGCAGGTGTCAAACCCCAAGAGATACTCTTGCTTACATTTACAAATAAAGCAGCTGCTGAGATGGTAGCACGTGTTGCGGAGTACTTTGGAAAAGAGGTAGCAACAAAAATAGATGCAGGAACCTTTCACGCAGTCTCATACAGATGGCTCAAAAAGCAAGACCATAGAGTTGTCTTAAAACAACAGCGCGAATTAAAGACACTCTTTAGGTCAGTATTTGAAAAACGCTCTTTTATGCAGATAGATGCTGAAGTGACGCCTTATGGTGGCAATTATCTCTATGATTTGTACTCTTTTTACCAAAACACTGAACTTGAAAATAATTTTGAAGATTGGATAATAGAGAATTATGAAGAACATGAACAGTTTGCACTTATATATGCTGATGTAGTTGATGAGTTTGAGAGTTTAAAAAAAGAGTATGGTTTTGTAAACTTTAATGACCTGCTTCTTAATTTTCGTGAGATGTGTAAAACAAGGGATTTAGGTTATAAAGAGGTGCTTGTTGATGAGTATCAAGATACAAATGCACTTCAAGGTACTTTAATAGATGTAATGAAACCGCCATCTCTCTTTTGTGTAGGCGATTATGACCAGAGTATTTACGCGTTTAATGGTGCTGATATTTCTATTATCGGTTCTTTTTCTACAAAGTTTCCAAACGCAAAAGTGCATACACTCACAAAGAACTACCGTTCATCAAGACCAATCCTTTCTCTTGCGACTAAGGTGATTGAGCATAATGATAGAATCTATCCAAAACAGTTAGAAGTAACGAGAGATTTTGATGCCCAAGCACCTAAACTTCTTGTGTATGATGAACTTTTTGATCAGTACCACGCTATGGCAGCACAGATTAGAGACTCTCAAACACCACGCGAGGAAATTGCCGTTATTTTTAGAAATAACTCCTCTGCTGATGGAATCGAAGTAGGGCTAAGAGAGTTAGATATTCCTTGTAAACGCAAGGGTGGAACGAGCTTTTTTGATGCACGAGAGGTCAAAGCTATTTTAGACCTCTACACGCTACTTGTAAATGAGTCAGATATGATGGCGTTTATTCATCTTTTTGAGTTTGCACGTGGTATCGGTTCAGCAATGGCAAAAGAGCTCTACATAGCACTCAAGTCCTTAGGACATGGAAGTATCTTTTATGGTCTTTATGCAGCTGATGAGTCAATTAAAAATCCCTTTGAAAAACGCAAGTTAAACCACCAGTTAGGTCTTTTTGATGACTTTTTAGAGTTGGGTGCAGTTGGCAAGTATGCGAAGCTTGGATTTGAAGCGAAGTTTATGAAAAATCCTATACTCAAACACCCCAAACTGACAAAAGATTCGGCTGCATTTTTACATAATTTTTATCTTCTCTTTCGTGATTTAAAAGGAGTGAAACAGCCTCGTACAATTGTAAAAAAGATAGCTGTCTCTGAGTTGTTTAAATATATATCTGATGTACTTTCAACAAAGAGAGCTACACTCAAAGATGGCGCTGTTGATGAGAAACAAAAGACAGAATCACTTACGCGCATAACGCGAAAAATGCTACTTTTAGAAGAGCTTTCAAAACCATACTCAGAACACGATAGATTTTTAAACGCAATGATTTTAGGTTCATCTGATTTAACACAAGGTGAGGGTGTAAACCTCTTAAGCGTTCATGCAAGTAAAGGTCTTGAATACAAAGAAGTTTATGTAGTTGATTTGATGGATGGACGATTTCCAAACCGTAAGCTTATGCAACGAGGAGGAAGTCTTGATGAGGAGAGACGTCTTTTTTATGTTGCAGTCACAAGAGCTAAAGATATACTTTACCTCAGTTATGCAAAGTATGACAAGATAAAAAAACAGAACTTCATGGCATCCCAATTTCTCTATGAGGCAGGATTAGTTCCAAAAGATGAAGCCTACAGAGCCTTAGTCTTAAAAGATATGGATAAAGAGGAAGACTAAGCTTCACTTCTCATCTTTCTCACTTAAAAATGACAATAATCAATACTATTCTTCTATAGTTGTGTTAAAATACCTTGCTAAATAAAATACTTTAAATAGGTTAGAAAATGAAAACATATATTTTAGGGATAATATCAGCATTGATTTTTATAGGCTGTGGCGGAAATTCAAGTGTTTCAAATTCAGGCACTACATCGGTAGCGCAACTTGGAGTACTTGCAAATGCAACTGTAAAGATATATGTAGTTCAAGCAGATGGTTCTAAAATACTGTTATATACGGAGATAACATCTGATGGAACAAGTTTTGATGATGTTGGAAATTTTCAGGACCACTTTAGTGAGCTTGAAGACGATAAATTTTATGTTTATGAAGTAAGTGGTGGAGAAGATAGAGATGCTAATGATGATGGCATTTTAGATAGCGCACCTACTATAAACAATGGAAAGATAAGATTAGCATCTAAAGGTAGCTGGTTAAAAGAAGCTACAGATACAGTGAGAGTTACAGCAGTATCAGAAATCCAATATATTCATGTACATACTACCCTTTTTAATGACTATGTAAATATAGAGACAAGACTTCAAGAGAGTGTAAGGGGTATAGTATCTCAGGATATTAATGGTGATGGTGTTATAGACGCTAAAGATATAAGTGCCTATGACCCTGTAAACTCAAAAGAGAAACTAAACTCAAGATACAAAGACTCCTTAGCTTCTATTATCTCTAAAATACACTCTAATGATAAATCTTTGGTTGGGGATGTATTTAATCCATATATTGGACTATTTGATATAACTCGTAGTATTAGAATTACACTCTCAAGTGACGGGACAAAGGCATATGTGGGTAGTAGTGCCTATGGACTTAAAATTATAGATATCATAGATCCTGCTTCTCCAACTCTGCTTGGAACGTATGATACACCAGGTCATGCTTATAAAGTTACACTTTCAAGTGATGGGACAAAGGCATATGTGGCTGATAGTGATGCAGGGCTCCAAATCATAGATATTACAGATCCTACTTCTCCAACTCTGCTTGGAACGTATGATACACCAGGTGATGCTTTTGATGTTACACTTTCAAGTGATGGCACAAAAGCATATGTGGCTGATAGTGATGCAGGGCTCCAAATCATAGATATTACAGATGCTACTTCTCCGACTCTACTTGGAAGACATCCGACTTATGACACAATAGATGATGCTTATGGGGTTACACTTTCAAATGACGGAACAAAGGCATATGTGGCTGGCTATCTAGGACTTAAGATTATAGATATCACAAATCCTTCCTCTCCGACTCTGTTGAAAATATTTCGTATGGCTGATATTTCTGAAGATGTAATACTTTCAAATGACGGGACAAAGGCATATGTGGTTGGTTATAATTTAGGACTTAAGATTATAGATATCAGTACTCCTCCATTTCAGACTTTACTTGGCACATATGATACAGATGAAGTTTATAATATTACACTCTCAAGTGATGGGACAAAAGCCTATGTGCTTAATGATGACGTAGGACTTCAAATCATAGATATTACAGATGCTACTTCTCCGACCCTACTTGGAACATATGATATAGGAGATGATGCTAATGGAATTACACTCTCAAGTGATGGGACAAAAGCCTATATAGCTGATGGTTATTCAGGACTTCAAATCATAGATATCACAGATTCTACTTCTCCGACTCTACTTGGAACATATGATACAACAGGTCAAGCTTATAAAGTTACACTCTCAAGTGATGGGACAAAAGCCTATATAGCTGATGTTTATTCAGGACTTCAAATCATAGATATCACAGATCCTACTTCTCCAACTCTGCTTGGAACATATGATACAACAGGTCAAGCTTATAACGTTACACTCTCAAGTGATGGGACAAAAGCCTATATAGCTGATGGTTATTCAGGACTTCAAATCATAGATATTACAGATCCTACTTCTCCAACTCTGCTTGGAACGTATGATACAGATGAAGCTTATAATATTATACTCTCAAGTGATGGGACAAAAGCATATGTGGCTTATGGTAATTCAGAACTTCAAATCATAGATATCACAGATGCTACTTCTCCGACCCTACTTGGAACATATGATATAGGAGATGATGCTAATGGGATTACACTCTCAAGTGACGGGACAAGGGCATATATAACTACCGATATTTTGGGACTTGTAATCATAGATATCAGTAATCCTACTTCTCCGACTCTACTTGGAGCTTCTGAAACAGCTATTTATATTTTTGGAGTTATACTCTCCAATGACGGGACAAAGGCATATGTAGCTGGCTATTTAGGACTTCAAATCATAGATGTTTCACTTTATAATGATTAAATAGCATAAGGGAGAAGGGAAGTAAACCCTTACTTCTCACTCCTCATCTTTCTAACTTCTAGAAAATAAGAGTGCCCTAGATAAATTACATAAAATACTGATGCAAAGAAGATTACAAAAGGTATGAGTGAGATAAGGTAGAGTCCTAATGTCTTGAGTCTTAGAGTCGTTGCATTAAAGTACTTTATCTGCTTCGCTTCTTCTTTTGTTGCTATAGTAGAAGATACATCATACGTCATTACTTTGTGAAAAAAGTAGTAGAGTGGGAAGTTAAAGGCAATTATATTTACAAGAGGTATGAAGTAGAGAGGCACAAAGAGTATAAACAGACCTATCATAACGAGTGCCCATTTCATAACTAAAAATATCCCCTCAGCCATGTTTGAGTGACCTACCATAACGACATCACTATAGTGTCTTACTTGTAACTCTTTTAAAATCATAGGTGTTAAAAAACCTATCACAATAAGTGCTACAAAGATGGAGAAATAGAGAGTTAGAAAAGTTCCTATCGTATATACTAAAAATGTAGCTATCCAAGATGTCATAGCACTACTCATTAAAAACTTTATAAGTGCAGTCCCTTCAAGTGTTGCTTGAAAGCTCTCTGTGTGAGGTACACCGTTTTGCATTGTAGTCTGTGAACTTTGTACATCCATTGAGGCTAGTTGGTCTAATCCAATCCCTGCAACAACAAAAAATAGTATGTATAAAATAAGAATAGAAAAAACAAATGGAAGTATTGAATACTTCAACATTTTGGATGTGAAAAGGTCTTTTAAACTAAGAGAGAGTACGCTATTCTCACTATCCATCTATATGTTCTCTTCTATGATTTTGATTGCGTTTTTTATATCTTCTTCGCTCAATTTTCCAGATTTATAAAAAAGAAGTTTTGAATCTTTTGAAAATATTAAAATATTTGAAGCATCATCTTCAACTTTCCACTCATTCACAAGCACACTCTTTTTATCTTTTACATAAATAGTGTCAGGAAACTCCTCTTGCTTGCCCTTTAAGATACTCTCAATAATAATGTCAGGCTTCCATGTAGCCGCAAGATTTATGACTGCTAGAGAGCCGTAGTTGCTTCTGTCATACTTTTTCTCTTTGAGTGTTGTAGAGAACGCATTGTTTGTATCTTTTTCATCAGGGTCTACATAAAACATAACATAGACTTTATCTTTTATAGCCGAAGAGTTCCATGCACTACCATCTAGTACCATTCCCCCATTGTCACCCTCAATTGTTACTTCTTTTGGAACTTCTCCAATAGTTATCGCCCAGAGGTTGAGTGAGATAAGTGTAGATAAAAAAATTGTCTTGATTTTCATGATTTACTCCATAGTTTTTCATTTAACTTTAACTCTTGGACTATACCAATAGCTAAATGAAGCGTTTGAACATACTCCATTGCTATTTTATACTCTAATAGTGAACGAAAGATAGATGGCTCAAATAAGTCTTTATTATACTCTATTGCTAAATGGATATGATTTCGCACAAAAGAGATAGCTACAGGATGTTGCGTTTTGTTTTTAAACTGAAGCAGTTTTTCCATCAAAGAGTGAGAGAGTATATATCTCGCCTCCACTTGGTCAGTGCCATAGACGACAAACTCTTTTTCGAATTTGTTGTCATCCATCTTAATAAGTTCTGGACGTGCCATATTTTTTGACTGCAACCAGCTACCAATCAGGTCTCCAAAACTACTCTGTGCAGTATCTGGAAGTACTATAGTCTTAGCTTGAAAGTTTTTGTTAAACTCTGCAACGATGAAAAGACCTTGAAATATAGTACTCCAGTTATCTTTGCCTTTAGAATTTCTATGTCTTTTTTCAGTATGTAGGTCTGAGAATTTTATTTTAGTACCATCAATATGCCCATGAACATAATCATTTCCATTGATTCTATCAACAGATGCAGTGTAAATTTCGGAGCGTTCATAAAGAGTCTGGGGTATATGCATCTCACTTGAGTAGTTTAGATTATCATCTATTGCATTTATAAGAGGGGAGATGATTTTTTCTTTAAACTCCTTAACATAATCTTTAGTGAGCATCTTATAGATAATACCACCAAGAGCAATGTAGGCAAAACCAAAAAAGTAGATGGCATCACCTGATTGCCACCAAGAGCTTGGTATAGCCATGAAGATAAGAAAGAAGATAAAAGTAAACCCAAAACCTACTAAGATAATTCTATATCTTAGCTGTTTTCTCTCCTTATCTAGTTCTTCAAGAGTAGGAAAAAGGTTTTCATAGTAAAAGTCTGTTAATTCACTGACTGATTTCATCTCTTAATTAAAAAGCTCTTTTACATTCACATTTTCTCTTTCACCCTCAGTGATTTCAAAAACTTCTTTACGTTGGTAGTTCATAGCACTAGCCATAAAGTTTGTTGGTATCATCTCTAAAGCGTTGTTGTAGTCAGTGACAGCTTGATTATAAGCTCTACGAGCAGCTGCTATCTGCTCTTCAACCTCATTTAAAGAGCGTTGAAGATGCATCACATTTTCGTTTGCTTTTAAATCAGGATAGTTTTCAACTGCTACCATAATAGAGCCAAGAGCAGAAGATACTTTTGCATCAAGCGCAATTTTATGCTCATCTGAAATATTTGGTCTATTTGCTTCAGCACGGAGCTTTGTAACCTCAGTTAAAAGTGACTTTTCATGTTCCATATACTTACTAACAGATGCAACGAGATTTGGTATGAGGTCATAACGTTTTTTAAGTTGCGTATCTACACTTGCAAATATATTTTCAACTTGATTTTTCTTTGAAACGAGAGAGTTGTACATAAGAATTAATACGATTCCTAGTACTAATAATATAATCATACTTATTGACATTCTGCTATCCTTTATTTATGTAAAAGTAGTTTATCTTTTTATATCTTTATTATATCTTTTGCTGTAAGGTATCCACTTGCCCATGCAAAGGCAAAGTTGTAGCCACCTCTCTTACCTACAACATCTAACACTTCACCACAAAAATAGAGATTTGGACACTTAAGTGATTGCATAGTTTTAGAGTCTATTTCAGTTGTGTCAACTCCGCCACCACTCACTTCAGCATGACGAAAACCGTGAGTGTCCTTAATCTCAAAACGCCAGTTAAGTAAGCTATTTGCAATTTTCTTAGCCATTTTCATATCTATGTTTTTTGTTGAGTTTAAGATGTTTATATCTTCTAAGAGTCCATTTGCAATCTTTATAGGAACGAGCCCAACTAAGATATCAAGTACAGTAAATGCAGGCATATTCTGAGAGACTTTAAGTATATGAGCAGATAGCTTTTGCGCTGTAAAATTTGGTAAAAGGTTCAGCGATAAATCGAGGGCTTGATAGTTTAATAAACCAACACTTACTCTTTGGGAAAGGTCTAAGATAGCAAAGCCTGAAATGCCGTAAGCTGTAAAAAGAATATCACCACTTGTAGTCAGCTCTTTTTTTGAGTTTACAAGAAGTGTTACTTCTGCATTGAGTTTAGCTCCAGACATCTTTTTTGCAATTTGAGAGTCGAGATGAAGTTGTACTAAAGATGGATATGTAGGGATAATGTTGTGCCCATACTCTTGTGCAAATTTATATCCATCTGCATTACCACCAAGATGACTTGCTGCTTCGCTGCCTGTAGCTACTACAACGGAGTTATACCTCTCTACTAACTCTTTTATGTTCTCTATTTTTGTATCTGTGTGAAAGATAACACCGAGACTATGAGCATAATCTTCATAAATCTTTACAACTGATTTTGCTTCATTACTAAGAGGATACACACGTCCATCATCCTTCACATCAAGCAGGAGCCCTAGAGAGGTTGAAAATTTTTCAAACTCTTTAAAACCGAACTTTTTGAGGGCAGTATCAACAAATAGGGGATTATCAGAGAAAAAATCATCTCGGGAGAGATTTGTATTTGTGATATTACAGCGACCATTTCCTGAGACTAAAATTTTTTTAGCACACTTTGAATTCTGTTCATATATATCTACTTTGACACCTGATTTAGCACAAAATATTGCACATATAAGACCAGAGGCACCAGCTCCAATAATTGCGATTTTATTTTCTTTCATTTTTCTCTTTTAAAAAATGTATGAGATCATCTTTTGTTTTAGGTATACTAAAATAATAACCTTGACCAATAGAGCAGTTGTTCTCTTTTAAAAACTGTTCTTGCGCTTCATTTTCTATGCCCTCAGCTACATTAATATACCCCATTGACTTAGAGAGAGTAATGATTGATTTGGTAATAGCGACATCATTGATATCATGAGGTAAATCATCTACAAAAGATTTATCGATTTTAAGCTCATCAATAGGGAATAGTTTGAGATAACTTAGCGATGAGTGACCAGTTCCAAAATCATCAATAGATATACTAAAACCTAACTCCCTTAACTCTTTTAAAATAAGAGTACTCTGATCAACGTTTTTCATAATATGTGTCTCTGTAATCTCTAATACTATGGAACTTGTATCTATATTTAACTCTTGTGTTATCTTAACAATAGAATCTATGAATGAGTCTTGATATAGCTGTACTGCAGATATATTGATAGAAACAGTTTGCAGATTTTTAGAGTATTTTTTAAACTCTAAAAAATCTTTACAGGACTGTTTAAATATAAATAGTCCTATTTCTATTATAAAACCTGTATCTTCTGCTATAGGTATGAACCTATCTGGTGCAATATTTCCTAGGATAGGATTTTCCCATCTCACTAATGCTTCAAGACCAACAACTCTTCTATCAATAAGCGAATATTTAGGTTGGTACATCATATATATTTCATGATTTTCCAGTGCAAGTTTGAGATTTTGTTCCATATCTAAACGTTTATGCGCCTCAATTGATAGCTCTTTTTGATAATATCTGTAGGTATTTTTTCCAGCAGCTTTAGCTTCATACATAGCTATATCCGCATATTTGAAAAGTTGCTTGTAGTTAGTGTTGTCATCAGGGTATACAGATACACCAATACTCAGAGTAATATTGAGTAAATGTGATTTTGTCTGAATCGGTTCGCTAAAAAGCTGTAATATCTTTTCACAAACATGTGCAGCAGAGTAGCTACTATTTGGTGATTCTATAACTATAACAAATTCATCCCCACCAACCCGTGCTAACATATCTGAATCTCTTAAACCTTCTCTCATGCGTTTAGCACACTCTATTAGGAGTTCATCCCCAACATCATGACCCAATGTATCATTGATAGTTTTGAACCTATCAAGGTCTATAAATAAGATAGCAATTTTTGAATCACTACGAGTAGCAATAGGAAGACGGTTTTTTAAATGTTCTTCAATACTTATTCTATTAGGTAAAGATGTAAGTGAATCATGGTAGGCCATATACTCTACTTTATGTTTCTCTTCTATATAGTCCGTAATATTTAATTTTATGGCTAAATAATTTACAAGTTCCCCACTTATATATATAGGCATGATAGAGGCTTTTTCATAAAATAGCGAGCCATCTTTTTTCTTATTTATAAATTCACCTTCCCATTTTCGTCCTTCATTAAGAGCAATATGTAATTCTTGATAAAACTCATCATTATTGACTCCGGACTTTAAGACACGTGGATTTTCTCCTATAAGCTCTTCTTTAGTATATCCTGTCTCCTGAACAGCAACGTCATTTACATAGGTGATATTTCTATCTATATCGGTCACTACAATAGAGTTATAACTATTCTCAATAGCTATTTTAAAGCCTAGAAGCTCATCCCTTAGAAAAATTGCGCGTTTATTCATATAAATTAAAACAATCAAAATTATGAGAACAAGAATAAATAAGATAGAAACTATTATTTTTTCTATTAAAATATTTTTTTGATAATTACTATCTAAATAACTATGTAGGTTATTTAAGGTTCTATAAAGAGTAGAATCACTCTGCTCGTTTTTTATATTACTAAAACCTTTTATCCGTTTTGTATTTAAGTTAAGATGTTCAATAAACATTTTTACACGTGCATCATCACTTGTTTGACTTAAATAGTTGATGTTCTTTAAGATAATAGAGTTATCAATAGTAGCATTGATATACTGTTTATTCAAGAGTAAAAGGGAGTTAACCACGATATCTTTCGTCTTAGTATCTACTCTTCTTGATTCTAAAATAGCATTGTTGAGATCAAAAAGATAGTGCATAGAGTATAAAAACTGTGAGTTTTCCGATTTAAAATACTCTATAGAGGAGAGTTTATCTTTGTAGAGTTTTTTTACTCTGTTTGTTAATGTATTATATTTTTGTGAATGCGTTTTAAGTGATTCTATTGATGTTAGGTACTTTATATTTTCATTAAATAAAAAAACACTTTTGTTTATTTTATCATAGTTGATAAATAGAGCCTCTTTGAGTAAAAAGTTATCAAAATCTTTATCTATTATTTTTAATTCGGTGACTTTATCATGGTAAACTGTATGCATACTAATGTACTTACTTAGTTGTGTGAGGTATCCAAAAACAAGAATGATAACGAGTATGAGTGCCCATAAAAGTATTGTTATAGGATTGATTTTATGAAAATGGGCAATACGCATAGGAACTACTTTATACCACTAGAGGGTATTTCACCATTTAAAGAGTTTAAAAAACTTACAATTTTTTTTATTTCATTTTCTGTAACTATACGACCGAGTTGGTAGTGAGCCATAAACTTCACTGTATCTTCTAAGTCAGTAAATCTCCCATCATGTAGATAGGGTGAAGTCCGTTCTATATTTCTTAGTGAAGGTACTTTAAAGTAATATTTGTCAGACTCTTTTTTAGTTATTTCATAGCGTCCAAGACTTTTACTCTTAGCATCTTTCATGACACCAAATTTATTGTAAAGATTACCACCTATATTAATGCCATGGTGACAAGCTATACATCCTTTTGATTTAAAGAGTTCATATCCATCTTTTTGTTCTTGCGTTATAGCAGTTTTATCACCTTTGAGATATTTGTCAAAAGGAGCATTTGGAGTTATAAGTGTTTTTTCAAATTCAGCTATTGCATCTGTAATATTGTTTTTTGTAATGCCATCGCTATATAGAGCGTTAAACTCTTTTTTATAAGATGTTGCTTCAAGTTTTTGTATGAGCTGGTCAAATGCTAATCCCATCTCAATAGGGTTCTCAACAGGGCCCTCAGCTTGATGAGCAAGGTCTGCGGCTCTTCCATCCCAGAATTGTCTAAAGTTGTATACTGAATTTAAAACAGTTGGTGCATTAATATTACCCTCTTGGCCTTTGATACCAAAAGAGAATTTAAGTCCATCATCACCACCATTTTCAATATCATGACAACTTGCACAAGAGATGGTGTTGTCTGCTGAAAGCATAGTGTCAAAAAATAGTTTTTTACCTAGCTCAACTTTCTGGCTATTCACCTCAATAGTAAGGGGAATCGGTGAGATAGGTTCTGCGTAAGCAAAGAGAGAGAAAAATATAAGTAAAATTAAACTTTTCAATTATATCTCCATTAAATTTATAATATGTTTATTATACTCCACTCAAACTTAAAGAGTAACTATTTTGGCTCCAAATCCCCCTAGATGCTGTGGTGCATCATCAAATTTTTTTACTCTTGGATGGGCTTTTAAAAAGTTTTTTACAGCATAAGAAAGTTTTCCTGTGCCTATACCGTGATATATTATTACTTCATCCCAACCATTGAGAAGAGCATCACTCAAAAATTTATCGAGTACTTCACACGCTTCATCAGCTCTCATTCCATGCAAATCACATTTAAGCCCTGCTTTTTTCTCTACGTTTACTTTTATTTGTGTTTGGGGCTTATGTTGAATAATTTGAGTGTGACGAAGATGTTTTGTTTTCACTCTAACTCTCATACCGTCAACTTCAATTGTTGCTTCCAAACTACCTTTCATCGAGACAATAATACCTTTTTGTGAGTGGTATTTTACCTTATCGCCAACCTGAAAGACAACATCACGTTTTGGCTCTTTATTTTTATTTTGAGGTAGCTTCTTATTGGCTCTGTCCATAGCACGATGAATCGCTTGAGAGTCTCTTGCCTTAGCTGCTATTTTTGCTTCTTCTATAGCTACTTCATAGCTGCGTTTAAGTGCATAACGTTGCTCATCCAGCTCTTTTAAAAGCCTCTCTTTTTGTTCCTCTATTCCTAACTCTTTTAAACGTAACTCTTCTAACTTTTCATCAACAGTTTGATGCTTTTGTTTAAGTTCACGTTCAAGTTGTGAACCACGTTCTATTAGTAGGCTGAGCTTTTCAGAGTTGTCACCATAGACACTTTTTGCTTGGGCAACAAGGGTGTTTGAAATGCCATAACGACTTGCAGTCTCAAAGGCGTAACTTTTCCCAATAATTCCCTGCATAAACTCATAAGTAGGTTTTCTCTGCTCTTCATCATAAATTGCTGCCATTAGCTCGACATCATCTCTATCAGCCATTAATGCAGCAAGGCGCTTGTGGTGAGTTGTGACGACTACTTTTTGTCCACGTTTGATGAGGTCATCAAGTATCACCTTAAAGAGCGCAGCTGCCTCATCAGAGTCCGTACCTAACTCTATCTCATCAACGCCAACAAGTGCAGATTTATATTCAAAAATACGTGAAAATTCCTGCATACGTCCAGCAAAAGTTGAAATATCATTTTTTACATTTTGAGGGTCATCAATAATAGAGAGAACAGCTTTAAATGAGCCTATATGTGATTTCTCTTTGTTAAGCTTCATAGGTATAATGTACTTTGCCATAAATGCAGATGCTAAAATAGATTTTAAAAGCATCGTTTTACCACCCGCGTTGACACCAGTAATCATTAAAATATTTTTAGAAAAATCAACATTAATTGGTTTGGCATTGTGTAGAGCAGGGTGGATAAAACTATTAAGAACTATCTTTGAATCGTTTTTAGACTTTACGATTTGAAAATCTTTACTTCGCGCAAATAAAACTCGAGCTTGATAGTTATCAAACTTTGTGAACTCTTTATCTATAAAGTGAATAAAGGACTGCAGTTCAGCGAGCTTTTGAGAAAACTCTTTTGCATACGCGTAAAAAATCGTTTCTCTCTCTTGTTCAATGTAGCGAATCTGCTCTTTAGATTTTAAAATACTATCAGGAGAAACATAGAAAAAACCACCGGTTGAGCGTCCAATAAGAGCACCTTTGAGCACATGGTTAAATCCGCCACGAACTAAAAGACACTCCTCATCATTTATGAAGTGAACCTGTGTATCTACAAGATATCCAGTAAGTTTTGAGCTGTTCATCATACGTTTGAGTGAACCTGACATACTGTTTTTGTGCTCTTTTATTCTGGCACTTAAACCAAAGAGTGTCTCATCAAGATTCTCTTCAAATTTCCCATCATGGGTGAAATATTTTTCTATCTCTGTAAACTTCTCTTCGATAGAAAATTTACTCATCCATTCACCAATGATACCATCAAGTTCACGGTTCTTAAAATAACGAAAATATCTTACAACTTTAACAAGCTCAAAAATCTGTTCAAAGTTCAAAACGCCATGCTTCTTTAGATGCAGTTTTATAGTTGTAAAATCAGCGACTTTAGGAGGGGATTTGAATTCAATTTTATCTAGTGCTTTGATATAACGGAAGTGAAGCTCCTGGTCACCTTCGATATAAAGAGAGTGTTCCCGGGAGAAAAAACTTTTAAATTGCTCTATATGGTCGTTTAAATCGAGTTGGTCTATAAGTAACTCGACTTTGTTTTTTTTGGAATCTATTCGCAACTTGAAGCACTAATCATTTGACCATAGTGAGGTGTATTTTTTTTGCCGATGAAAGTGTAAGTACCTACACTAAGAGTATAATCAGAGTTATTTACATCAACACCATTACACGCTACTGTTTTACTCTGTTTGAACTTTACTACTACGTTAAGCATTTTATCTCTTTGTGATGAGCTGTAAGCATTAAAGGCAATAGCACCAAGTATAACGGCTAAAACTATGGCTGATATCATAAGCTTTTGAGATTTACTGAGTTCTGTGAAGTAGTGAAGACTTAAAAAGAAAAGTCCTGCTATAACTAAACCTGCTATATATGCCATTATGCAGTTCCTCTGATTTGATAGGTAATATCTCCAGCACCAAAACCAATAATAAGACCACGGTCAAGTACTTCTAAATCTTTTTTATCTTTGATTACCGTAATGGTGTTATTGGCTCTTTTAATGCTGTCTGCCATTGTTAAGTTATACTCTTTAAATTTCTCTTGAAAGTCAATATCACGAGGTGCTTCACCAGCCGCCCATACAGGTAAAATTATCAGCTCCGCTGCTCCATCAAAACATTTGATAAACTCATCAAGGTTGTCAATAGTACGAGAGTACTTGTGTGGTTGCCAGATAGCTGTAATTTTATCAAAACCTTTGAGTGCAGCGTACTCTTTAACTGATTCAAATGTTGCTTTAATCTCAGTAGGGTGGTGCCCATAATCATCAATGATTACACTGTCTGTTTCATACCCAACAATGTCAAAGCGCTTTTTGATACCCTTGAATGTTAAAAGGTTTTCTCTTATTTCCTCTATATCCATAGATTCATGCGCTGCTAATATTGCAAGTGCTGCATCTAGAGCTATATGCTTACCAAAACCCCATACATCAAAACTCCCTAAATCTTTGAGCGTAAACCTTGTGTGTGGCTCATTATTGATAAGTACATATTCAATATTAGAGATATCTTTACTTGGGTACAACCAGTGCGCGTCAATTTCGTCTACAAGTGTTGCGAGAAAGGTGTCTTCTGCATTTAAAACACGGCATTTAGCACTTGTAATGAATTTTTTATATGAGTCATAAAATAGTTCATAGTTGTAGTCATAGTACTCCATATGCTCAGGCTCTGCGTTTATAACAAGGGCACAGTAAGGATTGGAGTTTAAAAAGCTTCCATCACTCTCATCCGCTTCAAATAGCATGATATTTGTTGATGCATCATATCTGACATTAGAGCTAAATGCTTTTGACTCTGCACCAATTATTGCTGAGCCATTCATAATAGCGGCAAGAATAGCAGTTGTAGTGCTTTTACCGTGTGCACCGGCAACAGAGTATACCTTTCTGTCTTCTAAGATATTTATGAGTGCTTCACGGCGAGCTAATACCTCTATGCCTTTTGCTTTTGCAGCTACTATTTCTGGATTATCAGGGCGAATGATTGCAGAATGGATCACTAGGTCTTGATTAGTAATAGAGCTCTCATGATGCGGAACAGTTACTTTGATACCTATATCACGAAGTTTTTTTGTTATGACTGTATCTGAAATGTCTGAACCAGTCACTTCATGACCGTTAAAATGCATAAATTGTGCAAGTCCTGAGATACCTATTCCACCAATTCCAATAAAGTGTATTTTCATTCGCTATTCTCCCTCTACTATAATCTCATCTAATATGAATAAATTCATATTAGACTCAGTCACTGAAGCTTCGCCTTTGGCGAGAAAGAGAATCATTTTACTTCTCTCTGGGCATTATCCAGCAATTTTTGTGCCTCTTTTGTAAAGCCTGAGATGTAGAAAGTTTTATTTGCTTGAGTCGCTTCTATATCGGCTATACTCTCCATAAAATCATCAATTGTGATATTTTCTGCAGAAGCTAACCAGTGAAGCTTAAGCGACCAAGAGAATTTATCATCATTTGTCATACCGCTCAGTACTTCAAAAAGGGCAGAAGCATCTTTTATCTGTCCCGCACTGTAGTGCTCCATAGCGTACTCATAGAGTGCTCTTGTTGTTGCAAAGTCTTGAACCTCACTCATATCTATTTTTCTATGTGATTCGAGTGTTTGGGTGAGCTTTTCAAGTGCTAAGTCAAGAATGTTTGCATAAAATCCGTGTAGAGTCTCTTCATCGAAAATCTCGTGTGCTTCTTGTTCTAAAACATAGAGGGAAGCTATGTCTGAGTTCTGCCCAGCCTCTAATACTTTTGTTTTTAATTCTTCAACTTTATTACTCACCTAAACACTCCTTTATTCTTGTTAATGCATTTTCTGTTTTCTCTTGACTCTCAACTAAAGCGATACGTACAAAATCTTTTCCAGGATTTTTATCATCTGAGTTTTCACGTCCTAAAAACTCACCTGGAAGCACTTTTACATTGTACTTTTCATACAATTTCACAGTAAAATCAATCGCGTTTGGAACTTTTAACCAGATATAGAAAGTTGCCTCAGGAGCCTCTACTCCAAGTATATCACGAGCTATTAAAAAATTCTTTTTATATACCTCTCTTGAAGAGGCTACATGCTCTTCATCAAGCCAAGCTGCAGCAGCTGCACTCTGAAGAGGTAGCGGTGATGCACAGCCTATATAAGTTCTGTACTTCATATACTCTTTTAGTATCTCTTCATCACCTGCGATGAACCCTGAACGAAGTCCTGGAGCTGATGAGCGTTTAGAGATAGAATTAATAACGAGCATATTTTTAAATGTAGGATTCCCCGCATGCACAGATGCTTCTAGTAGTGATGGAATAGGCTTGTTTGTATATATCTCACTATAGCACTCATCATTGAGTAAAACAAAGTTATACTTGAGGCTTAATACAACCCATTGTGATAACTCCTCAATAGTGAGAACAGATGAAGTTGGGTTATTTGGAAAATTTAAAATAACTAAGTCACACTGGCGTAACTCTTCTTCATCTATTTCAGGTTTGAAGCTATTCTCTTCATTGAGATTGAGAAGTATAACTTTTGATTTGGTGGCAATTGCAGCCCCTTCATAAATTTGATAGAAAGGATTTGTATAGGCCATCACTGGGTTTTCTTTGTCAAAAAGTAAAAATTGAGGAAAATTAAAAAGAACTTCTCGAGTTCCGAATGTTGGGATTATCTGCTCATCTTTGAGTTGTGTATTAAATCTTTTTAGGAAGAATTCTCTTTGGGCGTCTCTGAGATTTAATTCCCCTGATGTTTTAGGATATTTTTTTAATAGATCTGTATTTTGAGCAAGGGCTTCTTGTATAAAAGAGGGTGTCTCAAATTGTGGCTCACCTATTGTTAAAACTGATGCTTCATAATTTTTATTCGGTATAATGTTTTGAAGTAAATTGTTAAGTTTTTCAAATGGATATGGTTCAAAGTTCATAAGTTCAATTGCCTGCGTTTGTTTAACCGAATTATATCTAAAAAGTGTATATATACGGCAACATAAAGGAAGGATTCTAAATGAAGATTTTTCTCTCTATAGTATTAGTTTTTATTTTAGTTGTAAGTTTAGCATTTAGCATTGATGAAAGTGCTATGGCTCTTCATGATGAGGCCTTTAATAGGGCGATGATTGCTTTTGGCTTAGCAAAAGGTTTAAACGCTGTCATATCTTTATTACAAGGAACGGAGCTCTCCTTCACTCCTGTTGGAGTAGGACTTAACTTCAGTGTAGGGGAGGTGCTTGATCCATTTAATGATATGGTTGAAAGGTTTTCATGGGTTATGCTTTTCGCCTCTGTCTCTTTAGGCATTCAAAAGCTCTTGTTAGTTTTAAGTTCAAAACTCTTCTTACAAGTGGCACTCGGCTTAAGTGCATTGGTTACTATCGCGTTTTTATGGGTGAAACAGATAACTAACTCTCTTTTTTTATCATACGCATTAAAACTCTTTACCCTTTTACTACTGCTCCGTTTTAGTGCTGTTATTTTTGTCTACTCATCCGAACTACTTTATACCTCTACACTTCAAAGCCAATATAAAGAAGCGAGTATCACTCTAGAGAAGACGAAAGAGGAGTTAGAGGAGTTGCAGAGTAAGAATAAGAGATTGGTTCACTCTAAAAAAGAGGAGGGCTTTTTTAATGGGATGAGTTCTAAATATGAAAAAGTTATAGAGAGTTTAAACATCTCAAGACAACTTGATTCATTGCAGAGCTCTATTGAAAATGCGTCAAGAAAAATTATTACTCTCATTACAATATTTGTAGTGCAGAGTTTAGTTATGCCACTCCTCTTTTTATGGTTTTTTGTTCTGAGTGTAAAATTTGTTTTTAAAAATGAGTTTACTATTGAGTCACTAAAGAGAGGCTATAATTATGAAATTTAAAATATAAAGGTCTAAATGTGAAAATTATGATTTCAGTTGCATTAGCAATTTTTTTATTAGGTTGTAGTGATGATACGAGTGCAACAGCAGCAAAAAAAGAAGAGATTCTTAAGCAGGTAAACACAGTAAAACAGAGTGAGCCAGCAGTAGTAGAAGAGAGTGTTGAAGCAGCTCTAAAAGAGGATGTTGCAACAGTAGTGAAAGTTGCAGAAGAGACTACTGTAGAAGTTGTTGCAGAGGCGACAAAAAAAGTAGAAGAGGAAAAAGAGACTGTAGAAACAGTAGTGGCATCAAAAAGTGGAGCTGATTTATTTAAATCATGTTCGAGTTGTCATGGCGTTAATGCAGAGAAAAAAGCACTTAACAAATCGCAAGTTGTTCAAGGTTGGGATGCTGCTAAAATTGCATCTGCACTACATGGCTACAAAGATGGTAGTTATGGTGGAGCGATGAAAGGTCTTATGAAATCACAAGTAACAAAACTCAGTGATGAAGATATAAATGTACTCTCTCAATATATTTCAGAGCTTTAAGCTTTGAAATAGTCTTTAACTTATAACTTAGGAAGTCCAAACTTCTGCGTTATAAGTTCTCCCTCTTCGTTAAAAAACAGATAATAAAGCGTATCTTTCTTCACACTCAGTCCAGCTAAAAAACGTAGTACTAGGTTTGCTTGAAGTGATGCTATATGCATGACAATTGGAGCTGCAATTCCTGCGGGTGTCTTCTCTATGATTTTAAAGGCATCACTAAAAGAAGACTCATCTATAAAACAGACTTGACCGTGGAAAGCTTCGACACTTCCATACACCCAAGGCAGATTTTTACTTTTAGCATAGGTATTTATCTCTCCACGTGTAGGAAGATTATCTGTAGCATCTATTATTAGGTCAACCTCTATATTTTTTTTACTCCACTCTTTAAAGTCACACTGGTGTGCAATAGCTTGAACATAGGGACATCTCTGCTCAATAATTTCTGCGTTTATAAGAGCTTTATTTTTCCCTTCATCCCCAACTTTAAAAGCAATTTGACGGTGAATATTATGCAAAGAGACTTCATCAAAATCAACCATATGTATCTCACCTATACCACTTGAGCCTAAGGCAAATGCTAAAGAGGAACCAAGTCCACCTGAACCTATGATTACTATCTTTTTTGTTTGAAGTAGTTCTTGTCTCTCTTCACCCCAAAGCTGTACTTGTCTATGGAAATATTTCATCATAGTTGATTACTCCTTATGTTCTTTTGTTGATAGCTTCTTTGAAGCCCCAAGATCGTCTTGCTTGCACTACATCTGTGTGGCTCATATCAACTATCATTAGCTCTTCTTTATTCCCTAAATGCTCTACTATTTCTCCATTTGGAGAGGCTAAAACTGAGTCACCGTAAAATTTCCATGTAAACTCATTGTCTTGATACTCACCAATACGATTTGCTCTTAAAACATAGCAGTTATGAGTAAAGGCACGTGTACTAATAAGTGCTTTCCATCGTTCATATGATTCAAATGTGGATACACTTGGGGCTAAAACACAGTCAATATTTTTACTTGAGAGCTTTTCCCATAGTGCATCAAAGTGAAGTTCAAAACCACTCATCACAGCAAACTTAAAACCATCAACTCTAAAGATTAGAGGTGCTTGAAGTACTTTGGATTCATTTGCAAAAAATTTCTCTTCATTCCAGTGAGCGTAGTTAATTAAGAGTTGCTGTTGGTAGTAAGATGTAGAAGAGGGGGCAAACTTGGCTATAGTTTTGTATATCTCTTTTTTCTTGACAATGATAAGAGGCGCTACTATCGTCATTTTATATGTCGTTGATAACTCTTTTAATATTTTTATTTGAGAGAATGCTTGCTCTTTTATCATAGAGAAACTCATAGACTCTAGCTCTTTAAAAAAAGGATTTAAGATATATTCACCAAGTAGAAGAACTTTAATATCCTGTTTGTGAGCCACTCGGATATAGTTGTAAAGTTTTGTAGAACTGAGTCCTTGTGCACTGAGTTGTAAAACTGCCGCGCGCATTAACTACTCTTTATCTCTTGAATTTTGATTTGAGCATCTTCGAGCATTTTTTGTGCATCACTCAACTCTTTCATGCCTTTTTCATAAGCTTTAACACTCTCTTGAAGTGTGATTTCAGGGTTCATCAAAATCTCTAGAGTAGCTTTCGCACTCTCAAGTTTTGTCTCAAAATCTTCTTTTTTAGGACTCGGCATTGAGTGCCTCCTTTACATAATCTTCAAATTTATTTAATTCTACAAGAAATGCATCATGACCATAGTCACTATCGATATCAATGTAGTTGTGACTTTCATTTCCAATATTTGTTAATACATCAGATATCTCTTTCATCTCAAAGTTTTTAAATAGTACGTCATTTTTAAAACTAATGAGGTGAAGTTCTGATTTTATTTTTGTCATAGCCTCTTCAAGAGAGTCAAATCCACGCCCAAGATCGAAAATGTTAATAGCTTTTGTTATATACAGATAGGCTAAAGGATCAAACCATTTTGTAAAGTTATAACCATTGTATTCTAAATATGACTCAATCTGAAACTTTCCAAAGAGTTCATAAAGACCATCTGTTCTTTTGTACTCACGACCAAATTTTTCTCTCATTGACTCATGGGATAAGAAACTGATATGACCAGCCATACGACCAACTGCCATACCTGAAAGCCCTTGCTCTTTAATTATCTCAGGGTCATAATAGCCTTGCTTAAAGTCAGGATCATTTAAAATTGATTCTTGCGCAACTTTATTAAATGCAATAGCCCAAGGTTGTGTTGCGTGAGTCGCTGCCATAGATATGATTTTATCTGCAAAATTTGGATAGTGAATTGCAAATTGAAGCGCTTGCATTCCACCCATAGAACCACCAATAATAGCGTGAACTCTATGTATATTTAGACGATCAAAAAGTATTCTTTGTGCTTTTACCATGTCTTTAATTGTTACAACTGGAAATTTATAGCGGTAATATTCATGGTGTGGATGTTGAAGACTTATTGGACCAGTTGAACCAAAACAGCTGCCTATAACATTTGAACAGATGACAAAAAAATTATCTGTATCTATCGCTTTGCCTGAGCCGATAAGCCCATCCCACCAACCAGCTTTATTTTCACCCTCATAAAGACCAGCAGCATGGTGAGAACCAGTGAGTGCATGGCAGATTACTACTACATTGCTTTTATCGTCATTGAGCTCACCATATGTCTCATATGTGATGTCATAAGGCTCTAAAATACGACCACTCTCTAAGTACAGCGGATTAGTAAAGTGTTCAGTATAGGTTTGTAGATTTAGTGACAAGTTTTAGGCTCTCCATAAAGTTAATAGTAGTATTTTAGCAAAAGTGACTTAATTATGCCTCTAAAGCTTGTTTAATATCCGCTATTAAATCTTTTGATGACTCTAAACCACAAGAGATGCGAATAAGTCCTGCAGGGACACCACAAGCTTTTAACTCCTCTTCGTTTAACTGCTGATGTGTTGTCGAAGCAGGGTGTGTAATGATTGATTTTGAATCCCCAATATTGACTACAAGTGAGTAAAGCTCTGTTGCATTTACTATTTTAGTTGCCTCTTCTAAAGAGGCTACTTCAAAACTAAGAAGACCAGAACAGGCTCCCTTGTCAAAATACTTTTGTGCATTTTCATAGTTTGAGTTACTTTTGAGACCTGGATAGTTTACTTTGGAAACTTTTGGATGAGACTCTAAAAATGTTGCTAATTCAAGTGCATTTTTTGAGTGTTCTCTCATGCGTAGTGCAAAAGTCTCAATGCCTTGAATAAATAACCATGAGTTAAAAGGAGAGCTTACTGCACCAATATCACGTAGAAGAGATAGACGAGTTCTCAGAGTAAAAGGAGGAAGAGGAACATCTACATAGACTAAGCCATGATAAGAGTCATCAGGCTCATTAAAATGAGCATAACGTGCATTTCCTTTTAGCTTATCAACTAAACCTTTTCTCTCTACTAAAATACCACCGATAGCTAGACCTTGCCCTGTAGTATATTTTGAAGCACTATGCACTGTGATATCTGCTCCAAATTCAAATGGACGACATAATACAGGTGTTGCAACGGTATTATCTACTACTGTAAGTACACCGTGCTTATTTGCAATAGCTGTAATAGCTTGAATATCTGCGACATCAATACTTGGATTTGTGAGGGATTCAAAAAAGATTACTTTTGTTCTTTCATCTATAAGTGCTTCCATCTCCTCTGGATTGTGAACATTAAAAAAACGTGACTCGATGCCAAATCTTTTAAGGGTATGCGCATTGAGCGTTAAACTGCCACCGTAAAGCTGTTTCGCGCAGACTATGTTATCTCCTGCTTCAGCTGCATTTGCAATAGCGTAAAAAATTGCACTCATACCGCTTGCAGTAGCTATTGCCGCTTCTCCACCTTCAAGTTCAGCAAAACGTTTTTCAAATACATCAGTAGTTGGATTGTTAAGGCGTGTGTAGATATTGCCTAGCTCTTTGAGAGCAAATAGGTTTGCTGCATGTTCAACATCACGGAACTCATACGCTGTTGTTTGATAAATTGGCACTGCCATTGTTCCTTGAGAATCTTTTTCGTAACCTGAGTGAAGTGCTTTTGTCTGTAAATCCATTTGTAAACCTTACTATAAAAAATTATTATGTTATTCTACCCTAAATCTCTTAACAGCTATTTAGGAAGATTCTCTTGGAGTAGTTTTTTTTCAGCTTCTACTATTTGATCTTTTTTTGTGCTGAGGGTCTCATCTTTTAAATTTTGTAAAAAGTCTAAAATATTTTCTTGATATGCTATTGTGTCAGAGTCATCAGATAGTGCAATTATAGGCTTGAGTGCTTCAATATCGATTTTTTTGGCATATCTAGGAATTATTTTCAACTCTTTTTGAATATGAGAGACCAAGGTGTCTAGGTCAAGGCCATTATTGTCCTGTACTTTTTTGACTAACTCTTTTGTTGAGAGCATAAGAAGATTTGCTCTATCTTCATCCTCTTGATATATCTGTAGTCCTAGATTTCTTACAATAATATAGTTTTCGACCTTTGGTTTGTCATTAGCCGCGATTACAAGTGCAAGTATTTTTGCACGAAACTCTAATGAACCGTGATGATGAACAAATATTTCACGAAAAGCGCTAAAAAAATGGTGTTTTATTCTAAAACCAAGACTCATATATCTTCCTTATATGCTATTATACATCTTTGAAAATTAAATTGGATGTAAATTATGTTACCAGAAGAAGATTATGAAGTTTTAAAGAGCAGTTTTGTAGAGTCACAAAGACTTTTTGATAAATTAAATAGTGTTTGTGCTCAAGCAAAAAATTTAGATTATGATGAGAGCGGACTCTATCAAGAGGAAGAGGAGAGATTAGAGCGGCATTGGCTGAAGCTAAGTTCAAAGATAGTAGATGCTTTAAGTAAATCAATGGATAGCTATCGTATAGAACTTTTAAAAAATAGTAGTTTAGAAGATAGTGAATTGAAATTTAACATCTATATTGACGATGAAAAAAGTGAAGTTTTAGTTGATTATAGTGAAGATGGTGCACTAAGTATCACACAATTAAGTTAATGGTATAATTTCGACAAAATAAATAGAGGATATTTTTTATGGGTAGAGCGTTTGAGTATAGAAAAGCATCAAAGTTAAAAAGATGGGGAGCAATGTCAAAGTTGTTTCCAAAACTTGGAAAGATAATTACAATGGCAGCAAAAGAGGGTGGTGGTGACCCTGATTCAAACTCTAAACTCCGTACAGCTATTTTAAATGCTAAAGCTGAAAATATGCCAAAAGATAACATTGAAGCTGCTATTAAAAGAGCTACTGCAAAAGATACTGCGAGTATGCTAGAAGTAAATTTTGAGGGAAAAGCTCCTCATGGTGTTCTTATCTTCATAGAGTGTATGACTGATAATAATACACGAACAGTTGCAAATGTTAAAAATATACTGACAAAACATGGTGGAGAACTTTTAACTAATGGTTCCTTAGAGTTTATGTTTGATAGAAAAGCACTTATTGAGTTTAAACAAACAGATGATATGGATATAGAGGAGTTAGAATTAGAGTTTATTGATGCTGGTCTTGAAGAGATAGAAGCTGAAGATGGTGAGGTTTTAATAACAGGTGATTATACTAGTTTTGGAACTATAACTTCAGCTCTAGAAGAGATGAATATAGAAATAACGAAAGCTAACTTAGAGAGAATGGCTAATGCCCCTGTCTCTATTACGGATGAACAGCAAGCTGATATTGATAAAATTTTAGAGAGATTAGAAGATGATGAGGATGTTCAAAAAGTTTTTACAAACTTAGCATAACTTTTTATGAAATATATCAACAATATTTCTACCCTAACGCATGAGGTGAAGCAATCCAAATTTATTGCTCACCTTGTTCCTTACTCCCTATATGAATCTACACTAAAAAAACTAAAATCCCAACATCCTAAGGCAAGACACTTTGTTACAGCTTACCGGTACTTCAATGAGTTTAAACAAGTAGTTGAACACTCTAGTGATGATGGGGAACCTAAAGGGACTTCAGGGAAGCCATCATTAATAGTACTCCAAGGACAAGAGGTAATAAATTCTGCTGTAATTGTAGTGAGATATTTCGGTGGAACTAAACTTGGTACTGGTGGTCTTGTAAGAGCATATAGCGATGCCGTTAATTTAGTTTTGAGAGAAGCTGATTTGATTGAGTTTAAGAGTGAGGTTACTAAAAGTATCTCTATTAAGTATAGCGATGTAAGATTTATAGATTATGAGTGTGAAGTTTATGAAGTTACTATAGTAGAGAAATCTTTTGATATAAAAACGATATATAAAATAAAAGCTAGTGAAGAGAATATGACAAAGTTTTTAGAAAAAGTGCAAAGAGTTGTGAAAATTCAAGAATAAGATTTTAGTGAATGATTCTGTTTTGTATCAAGGCAGAATTCAGGAGTTTACATAAAGTAAACGACTAAATCCTAACGAAGAGAGAAGGTAAAAGCATCACTAAAATCGCTAAAATTAGCGACCTTGTACTGCGTTACCCATATCCCACATCGGTAAGAATATACCAAGAGCAAGTAGAATAATCATAGAAGCAATAATAAATAGCATAATTGGTTCAATTGCTTCACTTAGACCATCAATAATAGCATCAAAACGCATCTTGTAATACTCTGCAACCTTTTTTATCATTGTATCTAATGTACCACTATCCTCACCAGCTCGAACCATCTGAATAATCATATTTTCAAAAAGTCCTGTTTCATCAAGTCCTGTATTTAAAGTACCACCCTTTTCAACTGTAGTCCTTACCGACAAGAGCTTCTTTTTGAGTGGCAAGTTGTCAATCATATCTATGGCTGTGTCAAGTGCTTCTGCAATAGGGATACCTGCTCGAACAAGCTCAGAAAAAACTAAAGTAAATCTATTAAGAGTAGAAAACTTAATAATATTCTTAATAAGGTATGTTTTAAGTAAAAATTCATGCCAACTATATCTCACATTGGTATAGTTGTTAATCATATATTTAAAGGTCATGAATGATGCAGCTAAAATTGCTAATACATATGGTCCGTAGTTATTAAATATGTGTTCAAGTTTTAACAAAATAAGAGTAGGCAGTGGTAAATCAGCACCAAGCTCTTCAAAAATTGCTTTAAATTCAGGAACAACATAAGAGATTAAAATCGTAAAGGCAACAGCCATAGCAACCATAACATTTCTTGGATATGCCATAGCTTTTTTAAATTTAATAAAGTTTGCACGTATCTCTTCTAACATATCTGCTAATGCGTAGAGAGCCTCATCAAGGTTACCTGTTTTTTCACCAAGTTGTACCATAGCAATAGTTAAGTTTCCTAGTTCAAAGCGAAATGTCTCCATTGAAGCAGAGAGTGAATGTCCAGAGTTAATATCATCAGCTAGCTTAGAAAAAACACGGTCTAGTGCTTCATCATCTGTTGCATCAGCAATCTCTCTAATTGAATCATGTATAGAGATACCTGCATTTGTCATAACAGCTAGCTGTCTTATAGCTGCAATAAGTGAATCTGGTTTAATTTTTCTTTTTTTAACATTAACGAGAAGCTCATCTTTAAATCTAGCAAATCTTCTCTCTAAAGGCTCTTCACCCTCTATAACTTTGATAATTATCCCAGAGAATTTTAGTTTTGCATAGTTATTCGCATCTTTTTTAGTCTCTGCATATAAGCCAATGTGTTCTTTTTTACCTTTAGTTAAAACTGTTGCTACAAAGTAATTCATCCTTTTGCCACCTTTAAAATCTCTTCTATAGTTGTTATTCCATCTATAGCTTTTTGTATACCATTTTCATAGATACCAACAAACCCATCTTTCACAGCTTGTTCATGCATTAACTCTTTTGATGCACCTTTTGCAATAAGTGATGACAAGTCTTCTGATATACTTAAGACCTCACAGATCATCTCTCTTCCCATATAACCTGTGTCTCCACATTCTCTACAGCCACTTCCTTTATAAAATAGAGTGCCAGTGGGAACTAAACCTTTTAATTCTGCAAGGACAGATGAGGGTACTTCCTCAACAACTTTACAGTGCTTACAAATTTTTCTAACAAGGCGTTGCGCCTGAATAGCTACAAGTGCACCACTAATGAGATAATGCTGAATCCCCATATCTACCATACGAGGTATAGCGCTAATAGAGTCATTTGTATGGAGTGTTGATATAACCATATGCCCAGTAAGTGCTGCTTTAATAGCAATTTCTAGCGTTTCTTGATCACGAATCTCACCAATCATTATTTTATCTGGATCCTGTCTTAAAATTGAACGGAGTGCGTCTGCAAAACTAAGACCAACTTTTGCATTCACTTGAACCTGTTGGATAAGATTCATTCTATACTCAACAGGATCTTCAACAGTAATAACTTTGTCCTCAACATTTCTTAGTTCATTCAGTGCACCATAAAGAGTTGTTGTTTTACCACTACCAGTTGGACCAGTTACAAGGATTATTCCATATGGTGCTTCAAGACCTTTAATAAGTTTTCCGTAGCTTTCCGCATCCATACCTGCATCTTCAAGCTTTACAAGTGCCTTTTCTTTATCTAAAACACGCATAACAATTGATTCACCATATAAAATAGGCAGTGTGGATATACGAAAATCATACTCTGCAGAGCCAACTGTAGTTGAGAAACGTCCATCTTGCGGTTTTCTTTTCTCTGCGATGTCTAAATTTGCTAAGAGTTTAAGACGCGATGCCAGAGGAGGGTAGATGTCTTTTTCAAAGATAAACATTTCAGTGAGTTTCCCATCAACACGTCCACGAACAACACAGTTTTTTTCTGTAGGTTCTACGTGAATATCACTTGCCCTACCTCTAATACAGGTTTTAAGTATAACATCAATGAGTAAGAGAATTGAAGATGCCTCTTGCTGCTCTTCCATGGAACTTATAGAGTTTAACTCATCCCTAATTTTTGTGACTAGACCTTTAACACTATCTTTGAGCTCAATTTTATAGAGATGAGAAGATATCTGCTTTTTTGTAGCGAGTGCAATTTTGAGTATTTTTCTAGGAAATAGTCTCTGTATTGACTCCTGTGCTTCCATATCTAAGGGATCGTTAAAAGCAACAGTTACATTCATATCATCTTCTGATACGGGAACAACATTATGTTTTTTAAGTTGTGCAAGTGGTATTCTTTGAGTGAGACGATAGTCCATATCTAAAGAGTCTAGATCAATAAAGAGTAAATCTAACTCAATTGCAAGTTTTTCTAAGACAACTTTCTCACTTATATAGTCATAGTTATCAATGATTGACAAGTCATATACACCATCTCTTACTTGCTGAACAATAAACCTTACAAGTCTATCCATTGTCATAAAACCAGAGAGGGTAATATCTCTTAATATAAGATACTCGCTTATTCCTTTTGAGAGTAGCCTGTCAACTTGACCCTTCATGATGGAGCCATTAGCAAGTAAATCTGTTGTTATTCTATCCACAATCACCCCTACCAGTATACATGACGTTTTAAAGTTATTGTATCATAAAACTCTTCAATAACCATTTTATTTACATTGCCATCTTTAGATAAATAGAGTTTGTATGTTAGCTTTTTATCGTTTTTATCTTCAAAAAGATAAAACTTTCTAGGTTCATGTTTTCCTTGTTTAGAGTATAAATCAAATACCTTTGACAAAATATAGTCTGTTGTAGGTAGTTTCAGTGTTGAAATATCATAATTATCTAGTAGGGCATGGTAAAGGAGCTTTTTTTGCATTAAAATAACAGAAAAATAGGCAGAGTTTGATCGAGACTCTTTTGAGAATTTTAACATTGTAATAGGAATTGCAAGTCTATCAATATAATCTGCATGTAAACAAGAAAAAGCATAGAGGGATATAAACTCCTCATCTTTTCTATTTGCATGAAAATTATTAAACCCCAATGTACATACAGCTTCATATTTTTTATTTTGATATAGGTTAAACATATTCTCTTTTATATTTGCATATAGATTAATCGTCAATAGAAGGATAAGGAGTGTTTTCACTTGAATTTTCCTGATACAATTTCATCAAGTAGTATTTGTGCACTACTAGAGTGAGAGCTTTTAATATACTCTTTTAAGGTTTTAATTGCCATGTTTTTTTCATTAAGTTTAACAAGAGATTTTGCAAATACAATCCAACTGGCATCTATTTCGCTGTTTATTTGATTTGTAATAAGGGCATAATTATAAGCCTTATGATAATCTCCAAGCTCATAATACTTCTTCGCTACAAAAAGACTCAGAGCAGGGTTGTTGTTCTTTTTAAATCTCTTAATTATATGCTGAATATCGTCGACTATATTTCGTCTGTTAATAGTTATTTTTTGAACTTCCTCTTGAGCTTCCTTTTGTATGCCCTGATTGGACTCTCTTACCGTCAAGTCCTGTACTTCTTCAACAGGTTCTTGTGTTAGAATCTTTTTTTCTTGTTTTGGCGACTCATGTGTGTAGTAAGGTATATTTGAGTGTTGCATATTTTTTATAAAACCCAAAGAAGGGGTGAGTGTTAAAGAGTTTTTATCTGTAGCAATAGCTTTTTGTGGAGTGGGTTCTTTATAGCTTAAAGCTTCGTTAGTTGTTTTAGTTTTATTCTCTTGAGTCTCTTTAGTTATCTCTATAGCTATTCCTTGTTTAGGTTTTGGTTCAATTGTTTTATTAACAGCTATTAAAGGAGTCTGATTCTCCTCATCAAAAGTGAAAAAAACTGAGATAACTGCAATTATTATGACTGAGCTTAAAGTAATTATAGTGTGCGGTATATAAGATTTTATTTTATACTTTAACCATCGACTTTCTAGCTCTCTTGTATTAAGCATTAATCAATCCTGTATGTATTGCAGACATCTCAATCAGTTTTATTGGAACCTGTGTTGTTCCAATTGTTGAGAGCTGGTTGTTGTCATCATAGATAGAGTATATATCAAAAAGAGCATAGAGAAGCTTATTTGTATCTCTATAATTTCCATTAGTGAGTTTATGAATTCTATGTACTGATTTTGCGGTAAACATATTTGCACTGTCAAAACAGTTAGCTTTCATAAGCTTTTTTTGAATATATATTTTAAGCTCTGTGCTTGAAGCATTTTCAAGCTCTATTGTTTCCCAAATTCTTGTTTGAAAGTGCTCTTTAGCCACTAAATCCTCTTTTTCAGTCTTGTGCAGCGTAATAACAAACTTAATTGTTCTTGTATCAGATATAAGCCTAATTTTCTCCATTAAAACATCAGAATAGAGCTGTGCTTCATCTAAAAGGACTACAGGGATTGAGCCAATATCAGAGTTCTCGACAATTTTCATAAATTGTGTAAAGTTTAACTCACCATTATATTTTGTAGAAAAAATATCTTGTGCAAGTGTTTTGTAAAACTCACTTTCATCCAAAATTGGTGTTTGGTATAGATATACTATTTGTGATGATGATAAGTCATTAAATAGTTTTGTAAGAAACATACTTTTACCGGTACCAGGTTTTCCATAAAGAAGTATCATCTTAAGAGGCTTCTTTATAGAGTCTTTGAGTGACTGGTAAATAGTAGAGACACGGTCAAGTTGAACGTAGTCTTTTGAACTCACAGTATCTAAAAAAACATTTTTAGAATTTATATAGATACTAGTGCTCATATATTAGATATCTTATTTTTTTTCGTTAGAAATTTTTTCTGGTACTTTAAGTCCAACTTTTGGAGAGTTTTCAACACTTAAAGTATTCGCTTGTTTAGATTGAGAAACACGCTCTATTGTTAAAATATCATCAGTTAAACCTTCATAGCCTAAATCACTCAGCGATACTGAGTTTTTCTCTTTATGAATAATATGAGGTTCAATTATGATTACTAACTCTTCAACAGTTTTAACTTTTTCTTCGTATTTAAAGAGATAGCTAATAACAGGTATATCACCTAAGATAGGAACTTGATTTGCTTCATTAGTGTTTTTAGTATTGATTAAACCACCTAGAATAATTCTATTACCATCTTTAACAGTAACAACAGATGAGAGTTGACGACGATTTAAATCGGGTGGCATACTTCTGCCAGAGTTGTCAGTATTTGATATATCTGTAGTCGTCTCAGACAGAGAAGGATTAATTTTTAGAGTAATTGTTCTATCCTCAGCAATTTCAGGCGTAATTGTGAGTAGAACACCTGCAAAAACAGATTGCACTAAATCATTCTCACTTTGTGTTCCAGCACCTGAACCACCAGCAAGTGTTTCTGTACTTGTAATTTTGTAAAAGTACTCTGTTCCAGCAGTGATAAGTGCTGGTTGATTATTGAGTGTCAATACTTTAGGGTTTGATATAGCATTAACATCACCTTGAGTTTGCAAAAACTTTATAACTTCATTAAGTGTACCACCAGCTTTAATACTGACGAGGCTCGCAGCCCCATCAATTGCATTAGCGGCTATACCAGTAGTGGTTATATCTACTTGTCCATTACTTGTTGTCCACTCTTCTACATTTTTATTTACTAGCTTCTGAACACTTAAGTCTACGTTTTGTAGTGCATAAAGTTGTTTCCAGTCGATACCTGTACTTTTGCCTTCACTCATTGTTACAGAGAGAAGTTGTACATCTATTAAAACTTGCAACTGTACTTTCGCTTGTAACTCTTTGAGGTAGGCATCAAAACGTTTTAACTGTTTTGATGTAGCTGTAACTGTAACTAGTCCTGCATTCTTATTGATGATTGGAGCTTCTGCTACGTATGGGTCATGAGGTCTATTAATGACTCTTTGAAATTCAAGATCAAGTTCATTCCAAAATTGCACTTCATCAGTACTTTCAATTTTTACACCACTTTCAGATTTCGACGATTGTTGATCGTTTTGTCCGGTTGATGAGTTGCTTGAGCTACCTCCACCTGTTCCATTTTGGTTTTGCTCACCTGCACCAGAACTTAATGTAACATCTGTACTTCCAGTACTTTTTCTTTGAGAAAGTATATAGTCAATTCCATAGACCTTTGTAGTAAGGTATGATATTTTTAGTATATTGTTTTCTAAAGTATAGGAGAGATTGTTTTCAAGTAATACTAAATTAAGTACTTCATCTATTGTTAAGTTCTTAAGATTTGTTTTGTTTAGCTTTGTGGCTAAAAATTCTTCCGCATTAGGATCTGTAACAATAATACTAAAACCACACTCATCACTAAGCTGATCGATGAATTCGATAATTTTTGTATTTTTTGTTGAACTAATACTGAAGAGTTCATAAGTACAGTCCGCATAACTACTGCTTGACAGTAAAAGTGCAAATAGCGCTGAGTAAATTGATGTTTTGATTAGTTTCATGTTGTTTCCCTACTTATTTCTAAAATTTAAATTTTTGCTTTTACTTTTTGTCGATAGTAAAAGTTTCTTTTCATTCTTTGTTAGTAAGACAGACGTTGAATCTATGTTACTAACACGGTAGCCCTTAATCTTGTCACCAACTTTGTACCAATGCCCATTTATCATTGCAGAAGAGTTCATTACCATTGCTACAGATAATGGACCTTGCTTTTTCTTTGGCTTTTTAAGAGCAGATACTGTCGTAGTCTTACTACTTGTTGATGTTGTTTGACGTCTAACTGTGCCATCTTTATTTTCAGTGTGCTTAATCCTATTTTTACTTAAAAAAATAAAAGGATCTTTTGTTGTGGACAGTTCACGACTTTTCATACCTGTTCTTGGAGGTTTAATAGCCTCAACTTGTTCATCAACCCATGATAGTTCATTTGCGACAAGATCTACAGTAAATAAAACTGTCACTAATATAAGAAAAGTTTTCATTAGTAAGTAATCCCCCAAACTGAGATATTTAAATCAGTTTTAAGTTTATTTGAAGCATTGATATCTAAATGATGTAAGTCAACAACTAGTTCACTTACTTCTAAAGAGTTCATAAACTTAAGCGTGTTCTTGTAGTTAGCAGTAGATGAAACTGAAATGTCTAATATATGACCAAAAGAGTTATTGTTATCTGAGTACTTATTTGTTAGATTGAGTATCTTAACACCATATCTTTGAGCATTCTTTGATATGGAATGCAGATACTCACCCCAAGCTCTTTCATCATAAATGAGTGATGATATAGTTTCAATTTTGCTCTTGATGTATGCGTTGTTGTCTTTATGCTCAAGCATTTTTTTGTTGATTTTGACAATTTCATTTTCCAAAGCAGTTATCTTAGCCTCTGGATTATGTTTTAAAAATTCTTTGTCTTCTTTAATGTTTTTTTCTAAAACAACAACCTTGTCTCTTGTCTGCTCAAAGCCTTCAAAAGAGCTATCCCAGAAAAGCAAGTAAGAGAATGCAAAAACTATGGCAACAACCATACCGTATGTCATATACGTGTCTTTTTGAGTCTTCTCTTTAAAAATAGAGTCTATTCTATGTAAATAATCTTCGACATTTATTATCATAATATTTCAACCTTTAACTCACTAAAGTACTTTCTCGTTTTTTTATCATATAGAATTTCTTCTAATGAGAACTTAAATTCACCATTATGAACTTTAGTAAGATACTCTACAAGTTGTGTAGTTTTTTTATCTTTAGTTGATACTAAAGCAAACTTGAACTCTTTTAAATTTTCCTCTTCTGCATATGATAGTGTTTCTAGTCGAACGCCAAACTTATTTAAATCTTTTGTCAGTAAGGCTATAAGCTTGGCTTTCATTGGATAATTCACTTTGACATCATGAATTTTAATTAGGGTGTTCTTTTTCTCAATATAGTCTTGTTTCTCTTTGTTTAAAAGAACCAAGGCTTTACTCTTGTCAGCTTCTCTATTCTTAATTGTAGCTTCTCTCGTAGTTTTTACAATGTGAAGGTCATCATACTTTTTCTGTAATAAATCTTTTTGCAGATCTTGCGCATATGTGAGTATCCAGTATGTGATAGGGTACGCAAAAGCGAGAGTGAATGATGCAGCTAATAATATAAGTAGTTTTCCACTCTCTCTTTGAATAAATCTTGGCGGACGCTTATAGATTGTAAAGTTACACTCATATCTCTCTGATTTTGGTATAGTAGTGTAAATATGCATTAAAGATTGTAGCTGGTCAATAAATTGGTCATTACTCTCAAATCCATAGTCAAAATCAAAATCAGCAGATTTTATATTAAGCTCTACCTCTAACATCTCATCTAGTTTACTTACTGTTGATACTTGTGAACCAATATAAACTTGCTCAAACTTATCAATATCAAATGCTCTTTTTGAATAAGTTAAGATGTCATTAATATTAGAAAAAAGCTCTTTATAGAGTCTAATAAAATAGTCTCTATATTCACTATCTGTTTCTCTTAGATTTGCAGTTGAAAAGAAGTTGAGAAATTCATCATAACTTATTCTCTCTCCATAAAGCTCACAAAATCTTTCATGCATCTCTAGTAGTGAATATTTAAGTGATTTAGTATAAACAAACTCTTTATCACTATAGATTGTTAAAAATGCATCATTTTCTTGAAAATAAATGAAACAGTGTACTCCATTGCTCTCTATAATCTCTTTTGTATATAAAGACTTAATTAGCAGTGGTGTGGGAATTATTACATCAAGGTATTTTATCTTCTCTTCAACATTTTGGTATGTTTCAGTTATTAAAAGTGGATCAACCACAAAAGCATGAAAGTATCTATTGTCTTCATCTAGATTATTAAAAGATTCAATAAATTGTACCTTATATTCAACAGCTTGATCTAAACCTAAATCGTCATAAACTTTGTTGTTTATTGCATCATATAGGTCTTCTTCTGGGATATTTTTACTAATGGCGATTTGTGAGTTTATAAAACCATTAGTGTTTATATAAGAAATTGCATATTGATCTTTTGAAAATTCGGGTTTGGTCGTTTCACTTAAGAAACTAGAAACACCATTGTAGTATGTCTCTTTATACGGATTAACTGAAATCACGCTAGAAAAAGAGTTTTGTTGTGTTTTACTCATTAGCTAAAATCCTATTTAAAATGAACCACTTTCATGGAACAAGATTAATCATCATTGTAAACTTTAAATGTCGTAAACACAATCAGTGCACCAGCACTTTTTTCGTTTAACGATAATCACTTGTGTTAACAAGAATGTTTTACAATATTTAAAAATCGTCATTTACAAAAAAAATTAAAGTATTTTTTATTGTATTTAGAACAATTTCTTACCATTTTGAAATATATAAAGTTTACAACCTAATAGTTTTTATTCAAAAAAAACATAGGTTAAAACCTTAATTTATTTTCAATCCCCTAAACAATGGGAGAAATTAAATACATTACTATTTGATTTTATCTGAATAAAGCTTAAATTTTTTTTTATATTCCTGAAATTTAACAAAATGTTGCTATTTTTACCTATATACTTCCTCTTTATGAGGGTCTGGGTACTTTATTTTTCTGTAAGTATTTGAAATATACCATCATTAAACTCTACAATGAGTACTTTATCACCTCTGAATTTGAAACTATCTGACTTATATTCTTCCTTAAAAGATATCTTGTATACATTATTGGCATCTGGGTATGGCACTATATTTATATTCTTAAAGATAATCTCTTTTTTTTCTCTTTTTTTAAAAATTCTCTTTTTGTATTTTATAAACCGTTTATAGCTCATTCCATCATATCTCGTAAAATGAGGTGAGTAATAGTTTAAGTAGGAATCAACATCATTATATATCCAAGCATATCTCCAGCTATAAAGATGAGAGAGCAGTGATGCAAGTGTCTCTTGATTGGCATTATTTTGTTTCTCTTGCGATTTTATAATCAGAAGAGTCTTTTGAATATCTATATGTTTATCTAAACATTCAAGGCTTGAGTTGTCAATTGCTATGCATCCTTTTGTATACTCATCCCTCTCTTGTTCTACAGGAAGACCATGTATCCATATGCCAGATCCATTTTTACCTCTGTATCTATCATAAGCATTAGGATAAGATGTAACAAAGGCTAATGGACCATAGAAAGAGTCTAGCTTTGATATTTTTTTTGTCAGGTTGTAGACACCAATAGGAGTTTTAAGGTCTCCCTCTTTTATCTTATCACCATCAATCTTACCAGTATATGCGTTATACTTTTTTTGCATTTTGTAAGAGTAGTTGTTATCTTTTATATAGAGAGTGAGTGAAGCGTCTGATTTGTCACATGTTAGTATATTTGTATAGGATTCAATATACCCAAAACTTGTGTTTAACTCTTGGAGTTGTGTATCCCAGTATTCAACTCTTGTTAGTTCGTTATCCATATACTTTTGTACATTATAGATTCCATGAGCTCTGTAGTCTGTTAGAATATTGTTAGCAATTAAAGAAGCCGAAAAAAGTATACATAGTAGAAAAATTCTATTTAACATTGTCGTAGCCTATTTCCTGTAAAAATGCTTTATCTTTAGTCCAGCCTTTTTTGACTGTAACTTGAAGATTAAGGTATGCTTTTTGTCCACTGAGTCTCTCTATTTTTTCTCTAGCTGATTTACCAATACGTTTAATGGAGTCTCCACCTTTACCTATAATAATCCCTTTTTGAGACTCTTTTTCTATTATAATTGTTGCATATACTCTGTCGATTCCATTTTCCTCTTCAATTGAGTCTATGATAACATCAGACTCATAAGGAATCTCATCACTAACATTTTCAAAAACACCTTCTCTAATAAAGCCAGCATATATATCACGTACTAACTCACTTGTTAAATCTTCAGGATCAAAAAGAAATGGGGAGTCCGGAAGGTTTTTTGAAATTACTTTTAGCAGATCTTCATGTCCCACCTTTTTAGGGATTGCAACGGGTATAAGTGCTTCAAACTGATCTGAAAATTGATTATAGGAGTTGATACGCTTAAAGAGTTTATCTTGTGATACTTGATCGATTTTACTAATAACAATAATATGCTTTACTTTGCCATTATTTAATTTCAAAAACTTCTCATAATGCTCTACACTATCAGTTACAGGAGCTAGGTATACAATAAGGTCACAATCACCCATCGCTTTAAGAGCTTCATCAAGCATAAACTGATTAAGAACTTTCTCTTTTTCATGTAAACCTGGAGTGTCAACAAAGATTATCTGTGTCTCTTCATGCATGACTATAGCGTTTGAACGCTTTCTAGTGGCGTTTGCTTTTTGGCTTACCATAGCGATTTTTTCACCCAGAAGTGAGTTCATTAGAGTGCTTTTTCCTGCATTTGGACGACCAATAAGAGATACGAAACCAGCTTTTGTCATATGTGTGCCTTAATTATAATATATAGCGTGAAAGGTCATCATCTTCAACAACCATATCAAGTTTATCATGAACAAGTTTTGCAGTAATTACAAACTCTTCATCTTTGTGCTCATCTGCATTAAAACTAATCTCTTCGAGAATTTTTTCTAAAACAGTATGCAAACGTCTTGCACCAATGTCTTCAGTTATTTCGTTAGCTCTGTGGGAGAGTTTTGCAATAGCTCGGATAGCTTCATCTTCAAAGCTTAATTTCATCCCTTCAACACTTAAAAGGGCTTCATACTGCTTTAATAGTGAGTTGTCTGTTTGTGTAAGAATTTGATAGAGAGTATCTTCAGTGAGTGACTCTAACTCTACTCGAAGAGGAAATCTACCTTGTAGTTCAGGAATTAAATCACTTGGCTTACTAACATGAAATGCACCTGCTGCAATAAAAAGTATATGGTCTGTATTGATGACACCATACTTTGTTGTTACACTACTTCCTTCAACAATAGGAAGTAAATCTCTTTGAACACCTTCTTTGCTTGGATCATTTCTTCCTTGAGACTTTTCACTAAGTGCTATTTTATCTATCTCATCTAAAAATATGATTCCGCCACTCTCAGCGCGTTGAAGTGCTTGGGCATTTATGTTCGTCATATCCAAAAGTTTATTGCTTGCTTCAAGTTTTAAAATAGATTTTGCATCTTTAACAGTTATTTCTCTCTTTTTATCTTCTTTATTTATAGAAGAGAATATTTGAGAGAAACTCTCTTGTACTTTTGCCATCTCTGGAGGGAGGTTTGTATCATTAAATTCAATATTTACCTTGTCAAACTCTATCTCAATAATTTTATCATCCATCTCGCCGGCATCAACACGTTTCTCCATCGCTTCTAATAATCTTTGATAATCATCTTTCTTAGATTCGCTTGCTGATTCAGGAAGGGGAGGGAGTAATTTTTCAACTATCTTATTTAAAATATAGTTTTCAATTTTTTCTGCGTTTTCTTCCTCTTTTTCACTCTTAACAATAGTAATAGAGTTTACAACTAAATCTCTAACCATTGATTCTACATCACGACCAACAAAACCAACTTCAGTGTATTTGGATGCTTCTACTTTTATAAAGGGGACTTTCATCATCTTCGCTAAACGGCGAGAGATTTCTGTCTTACCAACACCCGTAGAACCTATCATCAAGATGTTCTTTGGCATGATTTCATCTTGTAGCTCTTTGTCTAACTGCATTCTTCTATATCTAGTACGAAGTGCAAGAGCTATTGTTTTTTTTGCATCTTTTTGAGAAATTACAAATTTATCAAGATATGAGACAATCTCTTTAGGTGTCATATCCATCTATTCACTACCTTTAAGTGTTAAAGTTTTGATTGAGTGGTTTGTGTAGATACATAAGTCAGCTGCAATAGATAAACTCTCTTTTACAAGCTCTTCTTCATCAAGTGAAGCGTGTTTTTTCAGTGCACGTGCAGCTGAAATGGCATAGTTGCCACCACTACCAATAGAAGCAATCTCTCCATCTTCAGGTTCAACAACATCACCATTTCCTGTAAGAATAAAAATGTGGTCGTTATTTAAAACAATCATCATAGCTTCGAGACGACGAAGAACCTTGTCTTTTCTCCAAGCTTTAGAAAACTCGACAACAGACTTAAGTAAGTCTCCTTTTTTATTCTCTAAAAACTCTTCAAACATATCAAATAGATTAAACGCATCCGCAGTACTTCCAGCAAAACCAGCTAAGATTTTGCCATGGTGAAGAGTACGAATTTTTGTTGCATTGCCCTTTAAAACACTATCCCCAAAAGTGACTTGACCATCACCACCAATAACAGCTTTTTTCTCACCCTTGTAGGCTAGTATAGTAGTAGCATCAAACATTATTCGCCTTGTACATCCACGTGAAGTGTAGCGTGTAGACCATGGCCTAGTTTAAAGTCTAAATCGTGCTCTCCAACTGTTTTAATAGCAGTTTTTTCATTGATATGTTTTTTATCTATCTCTATGCCATGTTGCTCTTTGAGTGCTACGGCAACTTCTTCTTTTGTAACGGCACCGAAAAGATGACCATTTTGACCAAGTTTTTTAGTTATGATAATTTCAGCCTTATCAAGTTGAGCTGCAATCTCTTTAAGTAGGTTTACCTCTTTTTCAAGGTTCTCAGCAACAATAAGCTCTTCTTGTGCATGTTGTTCTAAAATTTCTGGCGTTGCTGCTCTTGCAAAACCTTTGCCGATTAAAAAGTTCTTTCCGTAACCATCTTTAACTTCTTTAACTTCACCTTTTTTGCCAAGGCTCTTTACATCTTTTATTAAAAGTACTTTCATTATACTATTTTCTCTCCACCGTAAGAAACAATACCATGCGTTAAGTTTCCTATTTTTGTATAGCCCATATCTCCAAGAATTCTTGCAACATGCGCAGAACGACTACCTACATGACAATAAAGGATGATGTTTTCATCTTTTTCAAGTTTTGCCTCATCCCAAGTTTGGAAGAAACTACTTGTAGGAACAAGTTTATCAGCACCTTTAATATGACCAATCTGCCACTCCATGTGCTCACGAACATCAACTATTTTAAAGTTAACCATTCCAAGCTCTCTTGCTTCAATCAATGCTAGTAGCTCATCACCATCAAGTTCTGCTTGAGATACAAGTTGTTCACACTCTTCTTTTGTTAAGCCACGAGAGTGTGTATGCACTACCTCTTCCATACCAAGTTCAATTCTTTTTGCTGCTGCAAATTCTGGTGTACAAAAAATACCACAGTGACAAGAACCAATCTCTGGAATCTCTTTTTCAATTGCTGGAGTACAAGGACAAGTTCTGTTATCAACACTCTGCGGTTTCCCATCAACTTCTTCAACCATAAAACATGGACAAAATAGTTTGTTGTACATCATTTTGTTACGAGCAAGACCCATCTGTACACCTTCGTTAACTTCAGCTTGAGGGTTATACTCCCAACCAAATTGTTTCGTTACTTTATCAGTAAACTTAACAGTCTTTTCCATTCTCTCGATAAATTCTGGAGAGTTCATATCTATTTTAATCATACTCATTTTTACCCTTTTATTTTTTAGTGATTTCTTTTTTTACCAGCAATAATTCTTCTGAGTGCATTTAATCTAATAAAACCTTCTGCATCTTTTTGATTATATACTTCATCCTCTTCAAATGTTGAGTGCTCTTCAGAGTAGAGTGACATATCTGATTCACGACCAACAACTTCTACATTACCTTTGTAGAGTTTGAGTTTAACAGTTCCCTGTACATATTTCTGTGTTGCATCAATAGCTGCTTGCATCATCTCACGTTCTGGCGAGAACCAAAAACCATTGTAAATGAGTTCAGCATATTTAGCAATCATGCCATCTTTCATGTGTGCTTCTTCTCTGTCAAGACAGATTGATTCTATGGCACGGTGAGCTTTAAGCATAATAGTCCCGCCTGGAGTCTCATAACATCCACGTGCTTTCATCCCAACAAAGCGGTTTTCAACAATATCAATTCTTCCTATACCGTGTTTATTTCCGTAAGCATTTAAAGTTCTTAAAATTGTAGCAGGGGACATCTTCTCACCATTAATAAAGATTGGATCACCATTTTTATATCCAATAGTGATATACTCTTTCTCATCTGGAGCACTCTCTGGAGAGTTTGACCAGAGCCACATTGACTCTTCAGGCTCATTCATAGGGTTTTCTAAGTGAAGACCTTCATAAGATATGTGAAGAAGATTTGCATCCATAGAGTAAGGGCTTACTGTTGGGTTCCCATCAGCATCAATGTGTTTTGCATCGATGTTGATTCCATGCTCTCTTGCATACGCTAGAAGTTTTTCTCTAGAGTTTAAGTCCCACTCTCTCCATGGTGCGATAACAGTAATATCTGGATTAAGACCTAAGTAACCTAATTCAAATCTAACTTGGTCATTACCTTTCCCAGTTGCACCATGAGATACTGCATCTGCACCCATTTTCTCTGCAATTTCAATCTGCTTTTTAGCGATAAGTGGACGAGCGATAGAAGTTCCAAGAAGGTACTCACCCTCATAAATAGCATTTGCTCTAAACATTGGGAAAACATAATCTTTTACGAACTCTTCTTGGATATCAAGAATAAAAATATTTTCAGGTTTTATCCCGTTGTCAAGTGCCTTTTGACGAGCAGGCTCTACTTCTTCACCTTGACCTAAGTCAGCTGTAAATGTAATAACTTCAGCATTATACTCATCTTGTAACCATTTTAAAATAATACTAGTGTCAAGACCACCAGAGTAGGCTAATACAACTTTTTTAACTTCTTTTTTCATCCAAAAAAACCCCTATATGTAAAATAAATAGCGCGATTATATCAAAATTTAGGTGAGGATTTACTTATGAGAAAGAGATGCGTTTAATGACGTAAGGATACGTTAAAGTTTAGAGCTTGAATTACTGCTCTTTTCTTATGCTAAAAGGGTAAATTTATTTACCCTTTTGAGTCAAATAATATACCAGTAACTTCTTGCATTTTAGGAAGAAAATCTTGAGCTTGTTCAGCTGGAAATCTTCTAATCATCTTGCTCGTTTCTGATTCTATAACAGAAACATAAAAGATATCTTGAGAATCAACACCAAATTTCAAGCTTGTATTCATAGGAGCCATTGCTCTGTTTAGTTGATCTACTAAGTCTTGAACCTGCTCTTTAGAATTTATTTTTTGTGTATTTTGCACATTTTCTTTTTGCATCTCTTTTACAACATCAACCTGTGTAGGCTGTTGTACTTGTTGTGCTACTCTTCCTTGAGTTTCTGCAGAACTTACTTGAGATTGTTGTTGCTTTGCAACATTTGCTATGCCATCCATGACGTACTCCTTTAGAGAATATAGTTGTTAAAGAGCAAATCGGCAATAACAAAAATAACTTTAATAACTTTATAAATAATTTTCAAAATTTTATTTTCTCTGGATTTTTATGATAATCTTCCACTTATGAAAGAGTATATTTCACTATTAAAAAATGAACCAGTATTAAAACGACTCTCAACTATTCAGCTTATTGCATATTTTGGTGCATGGTTTAGTAATGTAGCAATTTATACGCTCTTGCTTAATATGAAAGTTGCTCCTGAAGTAGTTGCATTCACAGCTATGCTTCACTTTTTAGCAGGGGTAGTACAAGCTCCTTTTTCTGGCTCTATTATTGATAAGGTGAGACCAAAAATACTTATGTTAAGTCTGATTGCAATAGAGATTTTTGCAACCCTGTTCTTAGTTTTTATAAATTCAATTTCAGATCTTTGGCTTTTATATACACTTATATTTATAAAAATGGCCGCAGCCTCTTTCTATTTTACAGCAGAGATGTCACTGCTACCAAAGATAATAGATGGTGATAAACTACAAAAAGCGAATGAACTCCATTCAATTATTTGGTCATTTTCATATAGCTTGGGTATGGCTCTAAGTGGCTTTGTTGTTTACTGGCTTGGTATAAAAGCAGCCTTTATTTTAGATGCTTTTATGTTTGTTGTTGGCTTTTATATGCTCTATACGTTAGAGATAAAGGTGGAGCTGTTTAAAACTACAGAGAACCTTTTAGAGATGATGCGTGATACCTTTAGGTACCTTAAGAGAAACCCCATCGCTATTCACCTAATGCTACTGCACTCTTTTGTTGGATTAACTGCGTTTGACGCGCTTGTAGCACTTATGGTAGATAAATACTACGCTGGAATAATAGCCACTTCACTGGCTCTTGGACTTTTGCATGCTTCTCGCGCACTTGGATTAGTTATAGGGCCTATTTTACTTGGTAAGTGGATCAATAATAAAAGATTAGTACATCTTTTTATCTTACAGGCTTTAGCAGTGTTATTATGGGCAGCATTGATGCATAACTTTTATCTTTCACTCTTTGCTAGTATAATTGTGGGTCTATTTACAACTACTTTATGGTCGTATACCTATACTCTTTTGCAAAAGAATATAGAAGAGAAGTACTATGGACGTATTGTCGCCTACAATGATATGCTCTTTTTATCTTCGGCTGCGTTTACGTCATTTATGATAGGGTATTTAGCGACACATAACTTCTCTCTTGAAGCGATAGCTGTTTTTATAAGTATCGGTTTTATGCTTGGAGCTTTGTACTTTGTGTGGATATTAAAATATAAAAAAATAAGTGAGATAGAATAATGACATTTGCAATACTTGGTGGACTACTCTTAAATGTAGGTGCTTACTTAACATATAAGGGCAAAATATATCAGGCTGTAATAGTCTACCTTTTTGCAGATTTATGCTGGATGGTTATGGCTTATTTAAGAGATGACTATTTGGGTGCATTTTTTATAATTGTTGGTACTACTTTAGGCTTTTTAGCTTTTTTGAAGATGAGAAGTGGAGAGATGCATAAGACGCTAAATAAGGAAGAAGATGATTTATAAATCAAAAGAGGGCGACTTAGATCTTAGTAAAATAACAAGGCTCTATCCGGCTGTTGTTGTAGATATGCAAGGTGAAATTGCTGAAATGTCCTTAGAGTGGGAAGAGTTATATGGAGATAAGGTGCGTATCGTTCATTATGTCTTAGTTTTTGATTTTACACCACTCAATGAAGATGTAAAAGAGAGAACTACATTACTCTACGAGACAAGAGATGAGCTAATGGCTGAGATTCAAGAGGTAGCAAAATATTTAGATTAATCTCCCCCGATACTAAAAAAGTATTTGCTCTTGCGATTCCCGCAGCACTGAAACATTTAGTAGATATTCTTCAAGTTCTCATTGATATGCTTATGGTAGGCATGATTAGTACCGCTGCTCTGGCTGCTGTTGGTATGAGTATGCAGTTTATGATGATAATAAATGTGCTAATGACTCTCTATATTGTTGGCGGTAATGCCCTTATATCACGTTTTATTGGGCAAGGTAGAAAGCGAAGAGCCTCAGCACTTTTGTATGCTTTAGCTCTCTTTGCTGTGCTCCTGTCTATTTTTGTAACGATTGGCGGATATTTAGGAAGTGAGAATATTTACGCTTGGATGGGTTCTGAAGCTGATGTGATAGAGCAGGGCTCTATGTACTTTAAAATACTCTCACTTGGAGTAGTAGTTATATTCATAGATAATCTTCTTTATAATGCACTCTCAGCAGCAGGGGATACCTCTAGCTCACTCTATATTAAACTCGTTTCTGCTGCTATAAATGCCTTTTTAAATTATGTACTGATATTTGGTCATTTTGGATTTAATGCGTATGGAATTGAGGGTGCAGCTTATGCAACTGTAATTGCGTATACGTTTAACGTAGTAGCCTACTATATTTTAATAAAAAAAATGAACTCTAAGCTTGATTTTTTGCCTATTATTCGGTTTAAAGATTTAAAAAGAGTTTGGAATGTTGGCTGGAGTGCCGCACTTGATAGAGGTATTTCAAGTATGAGTTTTCTTGTATTTGTATCAATTATTACAGCCTATGGAACAGCTGAGCTTGCAGGGTATCAAGTAGGATTACGCATTGAAGGTATCGCGTTTATGCCTGGATTTGGTTTTGCTATAGCAGCGATGGCTTTAGTAGGGCAGAATATTGGTGCAAATAAGCATGAAAAAGCATATAGTATGGGAGTGATTAGTGGAAGAACTGCTTATATGTTTATGGGAAGTGTAGGTGTTATCCTCATCCTTTTTCCAGAGTTTTTAGTAGGTTTTTTTACAAAAGATTCTTTGACCATAGCAGTCGCTTCAAAGTATCTCATCTTAGTAGGTTTAGCACAAATTCCACTTGCAATAATGTTTGTTTATTCTGGAGCTTTACGCGGGGCAGGGGATACCAAAACAACGCTTAAGGTGAATGTACTCTCTTTATGGATATTTAGAGTAATCCCATCGTATATAGCCTATAAGATGGGGTATGGTGTTATTGCGATTTTTATCATTATGAATATTGAAACACTTATTAAAGGCTTAATATATATGGTGATTTATAAACAGCGGACTTGGTTGTATACTAAAGTTTAAAGCCCTGTTTTATGGTTTGCAAATAACAATCTTAGTAGCAGGAGTTATTATCAATATAATAGAGTGCTTGAGCTAACAAAGATTCATTTGCATCCATCCGTGTAGAGTTAAGTTCATCGCTCACGGAACAATCAACATTGATGCCATTATAGTAGTCACCCTCTCCATTTGCATTGTAATTTGAAAAATTAATAAGCCAGTATATATACCCACTCTTTTCACGACCACGCATCCCAACTGGTTTTCCATGGGTTGTTGCACCTATAAGTTTTACATTCATATATGGTTTGAGTCCATTTATTACAAGTTCGCTTGCAGAAGCTGTGTAGTAGCCTGTGAGAAAAAAAACTCTACTGAGATTAAGTGAGTTTTCGTCTTGTTCAAAATTGAGCTGTGAGTTTCTATCAGAGTAGTTTGGGTTATATCTAAACTCAGCTTGTAGTTCGCCATCACGGCCATAAGCACCAATTTTATCCATCAAAATACTTGCAGTAGTTACACTGCCTCCTGTGTTATATCTTAAATCAACAATAAGTTCATCCACGTTGTTATTTTTAAAGTAGGTGAAGGCCTCATCAATTTCATCTGCACTTGTTGAGGTAAAGGAGTTAAAAAGCATATGAGCAACTTTAACACCACTTGGTTTTGTGAAAATTTGGTATTGCGTTACTTTGTAGTTATATACAGAGGGAGTGATGGGGATATCTACAAAAGAGCCATCTCTATCAACTGTAAAAATAGTTTCGACGTTTAGGTTCTCTCTTGCATCATTATAATTGCTGTTCGTTACAGTTTGGTGGTCGATAAAATAGAGAGTATCTCCTCTTTGCACTCCGGCAAGTTCACATGGAGAATTGATGTCTATGAGAAATACTTGCGCATAATTAAAATAACAACCAAACCCTTGAGTAACTTGATTGGTACTATTGAGATACTCTTGAGTTGTCTGAACAAAACTCCATTTGTCAAGAGAGTATCTTAAGTCATTTATCATCTCTTGTCGTGTCTGATAGCTTGACGTATCTACACTCTCTTCAACTTGGTCGTACCATAAATACTCGGTTTGAAAGAGAGAGTAGAGAAAAGATTTTTCACTTGGGTTAAATGAATCTTCAGAAGTAGTGCCCTCATCACCGCTACCACAGCCAGTTAGTAAAGTAACAATCAGTAAAGTAGAAATTTTAAATAAGATAAAATGTTTAATAATATTTCCTTGCATTTTTAAAATTCTATCTTAAAAAAGTTAAATTAGTGTTAAATAAAAAAGTGTCTATATCATCATTTTTTAAAGAGCTTTTTGCTATTATCAATTTATGAAAAAAGAAGAGTATATAAACGCAGTAGAGAAGCTAAATCTCTACTCCCACCACTATTATGTTTTAGATGACCCTCTAACAACAGATGAAGTATATGATAAGTTATATCATGAAGTTGTAGAGTACGAAGAGGCTCATCCTAAAGAGAGTTTAGAGAACTCACCTACACAAAGAGTTGGAGATGTTGTATCTGATGGTTTTACAAAAGAGAAGCATCTCTCTCGGATGTGGTCACTAGAGGATGTTTTTGATAGTGAGGGTTTAGAGAAGTGGCTCACTAAAACGTATAAGTTAGATAAAAATATCTCATTTTATTGTGAACCTAAATTTGATGGTGCTAGTTTAAACCTTATTTATGAAGAGGGTGTCTTAGTAAAGGGAATTACTCGTGGTGATGGAACTACAGGTGAACTTATAACACAAAATGTCAAAACGATTAAGTCAGTGCCTTTAACTATAGAGCATAAACAAAGAATCGAAATCCGTGGTGAAGTTGTTATCTTTAAAGAGGAGTTTGAAAAGATTAATGCGCTGCGTTTAAAGGCTGATGAAGCAGTTTTTGCAAATCCTAGAAACGCAGCGGCGGGAAGTTTACGACAGCTTGACTCAACGGTTACTGCTTCAAGAAACTTAGTCTTTTTACCATATGGTGTTGGAGAGAATACCTTAGAACATAAAAAACTCAGTGAAAAGATGCGTTATATCTATAGCCTTGGATTTAGAAAACCACCAGAAAAAGCTGTATGTAAAGATAAAAAAGAGATAGAGTCTATCTACAAACAGATGGTACATGATAGAGATGGTTACTCAATGATGCTTGATGGGATGGTTATCAAAGTAGATGAGATAGCTTCACAGATAGATATGGGTCATACGGTAAAAGTACCACGTTTTGCAGTTGCTTACAAGTTTCCAGCGGTTGAAAAAATAACCACAGTAAAAGATGTAATCCTGCAAGTAGGACGTACTGGTGCTGTAACTCCTGTAGCCATAGTTGAGCCTACTGACATAGATGGCGTTGTAGTGGAGCGAGCAACTCTGCATAACTTTGATGAGATAGATAGAAAAGATATACGTCTCAATGACAAAGTAATAATCCTTAGAAGTGGCGATGTTATACCTAAAATCATAAAAGTTTTAACGCATGAACGTGATGGAAGTGAACTGCAGTATATACGTCCAACACACTGTCCTGTATGTAAGAGTGAGTTACTTGATGAGGGCGTTTTACTCAAGTGCCAAAATCTCGAGTGTAACGCTAGGGTTGTCAATTCAATCATGTACTTTGCCTCAAAACCTTGTCTGAATATAGATGGACTAGGTGTTAAAATAGTTGAAGCACTTTTTACATCTGGGCTTATAAAGAGTGTCGTGGATTTGTTTGATTTAACACTGGAAAAACTGCTTGAATTAGAGGGCTTTAAAGAGAAGAAATCGCAAAATCTTTTAGATGCACTACAAGAGACTAAAGGGTGTGAGTATTGGCGTTTTATCAATTCGCTTGGAATAGAACATATTGGAGAAGTTGCATCTAAAACATTAGCAGAAAACTTCGGCTTTGGTTTTGTAAACGCAACGAAAGAACAAATTGTAGAGTGTGATGGCATAGGTGAAGAGATGGCAGAATCTCTCTTAGAGTTTGTGAGAGTAAATGCAGAGACAATTACCAAGCTCCAAGAGATTTTACAGCCACTTGAACCTGTGAAAAAAGAAGAAGCATTAGAGAACCCCTTTAAAGGAAAAACGGCTGTTCTAACGGGAACTATGAGTGAATCACGAGGAGCTATAAAAGAGATGCTAGAAAACCTTGGAGCAAAAGTTTCAGGTTCAGTGAGTAAAAAAACTGACTTTTTGATTTATGGTGAAGATGCAGGTAGCAAGTATGATAAAGCGATGGGGCTTGGTGTTGAGTGTTTGACTGAGCAAGAGATGAGAGAAAAACTTGAGTAGACTAGATAACTATATTAGTTAATAAGCATAAAAGTTCAATATATAGTGCAAAAGTGAAAAACTAGGAATATTATTATGAAAAGTACTATTTTCTTTATCTTTATAGTTGTTTTGTTTAGTTTTACAGGGCTTGGATATAAAGTTACGACAATCTATGATAATTGTATTGAACCAACTACCTTGTATTTTAAAAACAATAATGCTTATATTCTTGACACTTCCATTAAATATATTAGCGAAGAAACTACACCAGATAATAATGAAATAGATAGCAAGTATCATATTTGCTTTGGAAAAAAGTGTGCAGATGGGACAGATAATCCTGTAAAAGTAAAATCAAATACAATTAAATTAACTGGTCGTATGAGTAAAACAAACCCGAAGTTATTATTGAGTCTTTTTTTGGATGGTGGAAGAAGTATAGAAACACTCATAGATACAAAAAGAGTTTGGATAAGCCCTTACCAAGTAGAAAGAGAATTTAAATTTGAAGACAGCAATGAATCAGTTATATTTTATAAAAAGGAACTAAACTCACCTGTTAGAAAATTTAAGTGCCCACTGGCAAAACAGAAAGAGATTTATTGGGATATAAAATTATTAGACTTATAGGATATATAGATATTATTCTTGACTAACTTATCGTATTGTGATAATATATCTATATGATAAAATCTTTTAAGTGTAAACAGACGGAACAACTCTTTAATGGTAAGAATCAGAAGAAGTTTTCTCAGGCGGTAAACAATGTTGGAAAGAGAAAGTTAGATATGTTAAACGCTTCTTTTGATGAGTCTGATTTACGAGTTCCACCCTCAAATAGGTTTGAACACCTAAAAGGTGACTTGAAAGGTTTCTATAGTATTAGAGTAAATGAGCAGTTTAGAGTTATATTTCGTTTTGATAACTCAAATGCTTATGATGTATATATTGATGACTATCACAAATAAAGGAGATTTTTATGGAAGCAATTAGACCAAGCACACACCCTGGAATAATTTTAAAAGAGGAGTTTGCTACACCGTTAAATTTAACGCAGGCTAGACTCTCTGAGGACTTAAACGTTGGAATTAAGACGTTGAGTGAACTCTATAATGAAAAACGCGGTATAACCTCTTTAATGGCGTTAAAACTTGCAGAGTACTTTAGGACTACCCCTCAGTTTTGGATGAATTTACAAAACGCATATGACCTGTATAAAACTTATGAAAAAGAGAAAGACAATCTAGCAAATATTTCTCATTGTGCGGCTTAATTCTTGACGAGGTTAGATAATTATTTAGTAGAGAATAATTTATGTGAGAGTAGAAATAGAGCACAAGCCGTTATAAAAGAGGGGCTTGTATCTGTAAATGATAGCATCATTAAAAAGAGTTCTTATAAAGTTGATGAGAGTGATGAGGTGAGTATCAAAGAACACAAAAGTTATGTATCGCGTTCAGCCCATAAACTTGATGCGTTTTTAAATGAGCTTGATTTAGATGTAAAAGCAAAAGAGGCACTTGATATCGGTGCATCAACTGGGGGCTTTACCCAAGTGCTACTTGAACGTGAAGTCTTAGAAGTGAGTGCCGTTGATGTTGGACGAGACCAGCTCCACAAAAGTCTCAGAGAGGATGCTAGAGTTTCCTCTTATGAAGCGTGTGACATACGTGACTTTAAGAGTAAAAAAACTTTTGATTTAGTAGTAAGTGACGTTGCATTTATCTCACTTTTAAATATACTTGATGATGTAGATAGGTTGGCAAGTGAAGATATTATTTTACTTTTTAAACCTCAGTTTGAAGTAGGGCGAGAAGCAAAACGCGATAACAATGGTGTAGTTCTTGATAAAAAAGCTATACTAAACGCGATGATAAAGTTTGAAGATGCTTGTAAGCTAAAAGGATGGAACTTGATGGTAAAATCTGCTTCTAAGTTAACTGGAAAAGAGGGAAATCTTGAATACTGCTACTACTACAAAAAATAGCACTGCTATTGCCATTGGCGGTTTTGATGGGATGCATTTAGGGCACCAACAACTGTTCTCACAACTCGGTAATCATGGGACTATTGTTGTTATAGAGACGGGATATGCAAATATTACTCCAAAAAAAGAGCGCGAGAACTTTTCTGAGTACCCTATATTTTATATAGATTTAGACTCGATTCGGCATTTAGATGGTGAGGGGTTTATCAGTTTCTTAAAAGAGAAGTTCCCTCAACTCTCAAAAATAGTGGTTGGTTATGATTTTCACTTTGGAAAAGATAGAAAATACTCTTTTGATGACTTGAGTACGCTTTTTGATGGAGAGGTAGTGATAGTTGAAGAGATCATGCACAATGGAGACTCAATCCACTCTCACAAGATTAGAGCAAAACTTCAAATAGGTGATATTAAAGGTGCAAATAACTTTTTAGGTCATAACTATACTATAAGAGGTGAGAAGGTTACAGGTCAAGGAATAGGTGCAAAAGAGTTGGTAGCAACGATTAATATAGAGTCTACAGGGTTTATAACACCAAAAGAGGGTGTTTATACCACTTTAACTCGCATAGATGATGAAGAGCATTATCACCCCTCAGTATCATTTGTTGGGCACAGGGTTACAACAGATGGAAGTTTTGCTGTAGAGTCACATATCCTTGATGGAAAGGTTATTTGTCACTCAAAGGCAGTAATTAGTTTTGTATCTTTTATAAGAAACAATGAAAAATTTGACTCTATTGATGAGTTGAAAATAGCGATAAACGCAGATATAGCAGTAGCCTCAAGAGAGCTAAAGCTTCTACAACTATAAAAGAGAAATGAATGAATAGAGAATACTTAGAAGAGAGAGAACCGATACACTTTAAATTTGAGCAAAATCAAGATGACTTTATCGTTGATGAGATTGGTATAGAGTTTAAAGGAAATGGTAACTACACGATACTTCATATAAAAAAAGTTGAGATGACTACTTGGGATATGATAGCTGCATTTGCTGAGTATCTCAATATCAATGCTGAAAAGATTGGCTATGCAGGTTTAAAAGATAAGCATGCGACTACAACGCAGTATATATCTATAGAAGCTAAGTTTGAAAAAGAGCTCAAAAAGTTTAAACATCCTCAGATAAAAATCCTCAAATCTACGAGACATACACACTCCATTAGAATGGGGGATTTAATCGGAAACCGTTTTACAATTAACCTTTTTGAAGTCTCCCAAATCCAGGCAGGACAGATAGAGAAACTTGGAAGAAAATCTGAAAAACTTGGACTTCCAAACTACTTTGGCTATCAACGTTTTGGTCGTGATGAAGATTCAATCAAACAAGCAAAAGAGATGATAGCAGGAGATATTCATATAGAAGATGCAAAACTCAAAAAGTTTTTAATCTCTGTGTATCAAAGTGTATACTTTAACGAGTGGCTTGTTGAGAGAGTAAAAATGAGTAGAGAGCAAAATAGTGGAAAATTTATGCTCCTAGAGGGTGACTTATACATTACAAATGATGGCAAGCTTTTTACCCCTAAGCTTGCTCCTCAAAAGGATTTTGAAGAGAAAAAAGTAGTTCCAACTGGACTTCTTTGTGGACGCGGTGTTTATCGTTCACGCGCTTTAGCTGGTGAGATAGAAGCTAAGTATGATGATGAGTTTTTATATGAGAAAGGTCTTCGACGTGAGGCCATAGTCTTTCCAAAAGATTTAGAGTTTAACTATACAAAAGGCTTTGACATTATGAAGGTCTCTTTTACACTTCCAAAAGGCTCTTACGCAACTGTATTTTTAGAAAATATTGCGAGTAAAAACTTTAAAGCGAAGAAAATAAAACCAAATAAGTCTAAAGGTAAGCGGTAACTCTTACCACTCCTCTTCTTCATCATTTATCTCTGAGTCATCATAAGGGTCCATATGTATCAGTATATGGGTTTTTTTATCTTCAAAGAGCTCTTTGATTTGCGCTTCAATTTTATCGGATATCAAGTGCGCATCATAGAGTGATATACTCACATTAAATACCGCATGAACAGAGATAAAGATATGTGAACCAGACTCTCTGGTCTGAAGAAAGTGGTGAGCAGTAATGACTGGTTCACTCTCTATAATCTCTTCAATTTTTGCTATATCTTCTTCTGGCAGTGCAGCATCAAGAAGCATTAAAACTCCTTCTTTTATGATAGGGATAGCAGAATAGATCATATAGATTGCAATACCAATACCTAAAACAGGGTCAATTAACTCCTCGGCTGTATAAGAGATAAGAACGAGAGCCATTAAGACTGCACCGTTTGAGAAGAGGTCAGTTTTATAGTGCAGGGCATCTGCTTTTATAACCATATTTTTTGTTTTTTTAGCTACATAGTTTAAAAATGCAACAAGAGCGGCAGTGATAATAAATGAAGCAATCATAACTGCAATACTTTCAGTCATGTGTGCCATCTCTCTTGGATGGGCTATTTTTACTAATGCCTCATATAAGATAAAGAGTGCAGATAAAGAGACAACTACACCTTCAATGACAGCGGCTAGAGGTTCTATTTTAGAGCGACCATAGTGAAATTGCTCATCAGGATCTTTCTCTGCATTATGAAGAGCAAAATAGTTAAAGAGTGATACTGTTAAATCTAAAAAACTATCTATGGCAGAAGCTAAAACAGCGATTGAACCACTTAAAATACCAACTGTCATTTTCATGAGAACGAGTACACCCGCAACGCTTGTAGATACAACAGTAGCTTTTTTCTCTAATCTCAATATAGCATCCTATTAGGTTATTTTGATACAATTATATTAAAATTTAGCTAGATAAAGAATAAAATGAACTTAGAAGATTTACGCAAAGATAGACAAAAATGGATGACTTGGAAAAATATACTTCCACTTCGTAATGCTCTAAAAGATTTAGAAGAGGTAGCGTGTGAAGTAGAACTTGGCGATGTCGTTAAGATGAGCGCCTATTTAAATGAGGCAAAAATTCTAAAAACCGCAAAGTTAATGATGCCTTGGAGAAAGGGGCCGTTTGCAGTTGGTGAAACTTATATTGACACAGAGTGGCGAAGTAATGTTAAATATAATCTTCTTAGACCCCATTTTAATTTAAAAGATAAGAGAGTTGCCGATATAGGGTGTAACAATGGTTACTATCTGTTTCGAATGCAAGAGGACTCCCCAAAATCTTTAGTTGGTTTTGACCCATCACCTCTGTGTAAAACTCAGTTTGACTTTATAAACCATTTTGTCAAAAGTAATATTGTATATGAACTTTTAGGTGTTGAGCATTTAGAATTTTATGAAGAGAAGTTTGATACTATTTTTTGCTTAGGTGTTTTATATCATAGAAGTGACCCTGTTGCAATGCTCAAATCACTCTTTAAAGGTTTAGACAAACAAGGTGAAGTTATTTTAGATACTTTTTATATCGAAGGTGAGGGTGAGATGTGTTTATGCCCTGAATCTTCCTATTCAAAGATCCCAAATATATACTTTGTTCCAACAATTGGAGCTTTAAGGAACTGGTGTTTACGAGCAGGTTTTAGTGAGTTTGAAGTTTTAGAAACTTCTATCACAGAAGCAGATGAGCAGAGAAAAACAGAGTGGATAGAGGGTCAGTCTCTAGAGGACTTTTTAGATCCAGAAGATAGTTCAAAAACAGTTGAAGGTTATCCAGCACCTGCAAGGGTTTATGTAAGATTAATTAAGGATAAGAAGTAATGGCAACAGATACAACAGAAGATAAAGAGTTAGAGTTAGATGAGTATAGAGAAGATGAACCAGTATTTATTAAAACTCATGAAGATATAAACCAAGAGTTAAATGGTGAAGTAGTAAAGCTAGAAGAGGGTTATGTTGAACTTAGACTCTCAACGGTTCAGGATATGGTTGCAGATAGCTTAGGTCTTATACATGGTGGTTTTATATTTAGTGCTGCTGATTATGCTGCTATGCTTGCTGTAAATGAGAGAAATGTCGTTTTAGTTGGAAGTGAATGTCAGTTTCTCTCACCTGTTAAGTATCACGACGAAGTTAACTTTGTAGCAAGAGTTCGTCATAAAGAGGGTCGTAAGCGTAATGTTCATGTAGAGGCGTATGTACTTGATATTAAAGTCTTTGAGGGTGAATTTAAAACAGTTATAACTGAAAAGCATGTCTTAAGATTAAAGCTTCTTGATGAGGAAGATGAGAGTGGAACACAAGAGGATAGTGAAGCGTAAAACTTCACTATTTTGTAGCAGTGAGTAGAAAAACTCCAAACTCTCTGTTGGGTTTGTTGATAGTGTTTATGTTTTCTATCTTGATATTATTAAATCCGCTATTTTTAACAACCTCATAAAGCTCTTTGTTATCAAATCCAAAGTGAAATACTCCTGCATTATCTGAGTGAAAAGTTCCATCTTCACTCTCTAAATCAGCAATTGCAATAAACCCATCAGCTTGTAAATTTTTATATATAACATCAAAAAAAGCTTTTAAATCTTCTACATGATGCAGTGTCATAGAGCTGACTAGTCCATCAAAAATTTGTGTTAGAGGCTCTTTAACGATATCTTGATTAATAGCTTCTATACTAAGCTGGGGAGTGTTTTTTTCTTCTAGTTTTGCAAGCATCTGTGTTGAAGTGTCAACGCCATAAACTTTTTTAACATCTTTAGCAATAATAAAACCTAAAAGACCTGTACCAACACCAAAGTCTACAATTTTCATCTCCTCTTTAAGTGTGATTTTCTCTCTTATAGCATCTGCAATCGCTTTTGCACCATTAACTCTAATATCACCACTATCCCAAGTGTTTGCTTTTTTATCAAAGTGGCTCACAGTGAATGTATCCAGTAATCAGAGTGCTTTTGTTCTTGTTTGATTGTTGTTGTACCACCATGTCCAGGATAGAGTGTTTTATCAAAGTTTAAATGTTTAAATTTTTCTAGAGATTTTTTCATATCCTCAGGGCTTGAGTATGGAAAATCAGTTCTTCCAATACTCCTCTCAAAAATAAAATCACCACTAAACATAGCATCGCCTATCTCTATCATAGAGCATCCTGGACAGTGCCCTGGAAAATGGTGAAACTTTACTTTTACACCACTAATAGTGAGTTCCTCATCAGGTGAAACAACTACATCAGGAGTAGAGGGTGGTAGGTCTGGCATCCAATCACTTGCTGTGAGCATAGGTACATCACCCTTTGGTGTATAGAGCTTTACCCCTAACTCTTTTTGAACCTCTGCATTTGACCAAATATGATCAAAATGTCCATGAGTATTTAAAATAGCAACAGGGTTTGTTACATTCTCTTTTACCCACTCAGTAGCGTTTACACCCGGGTCTATTATGAAATCTTTTCCATCTATTGTGGCAATATAACAATTTGTCTGGTAAACACCCATTGGTTGAACTTTTATAGTCATTTTACCTCTTTTTTAGTGCGATTATAGCATTATTAGCTTATGAAATTTTATAAAGAATTAGAGTTAATCTTAGAGACTAAAAATCCTCAAAATAAAATAGCCGCGTTTCATGAATTTTACAAAGCGTATAAGATAGGTGCAGTAGAGTTTGAGAGTGAGTATCAAGCCAAAAAGTTTGAGACACCTTCCTATGAGAGTGTATGTAAAATAGTGCATCCACAAGATGTGCCAAAACGTAGTAATTTAACTACAGTAGATGGGCAGATAAATCTCATACATGCGATTGTACATATTGAGTACTCTGCTATTGATTTGGCTCTTGATGCCGCCTACAGGTTTGTTGGACTACCTCAAGCGTACTATAATGATTGGCTTGAAGTTGCTGATGATGAGATAAGGCACTTTTTAATGTTAGAGAAGTTGTTACATGAACTTGGTGCTGCGTATGGTGATGTAGAAGTGCATAATGCTCTTTTTGAAGCGAGTCAAAGAACACAGACTTTAGTTGAGAGAATGGCTGTTGTTCCAAGATATTTAGAAGCAAATGGGCTTGATGCAACACCGATGATACTTACAAAGATTAGAAAACTTCCAAAAAATGAGATGCTTGAAAAAGTTATCCCTACTCTCGAAGTTATACTCCAAGAGGAGATAGACCATGTAAAGAAGGGTGATGTTTGGTTTCATTATGCATGTGAAAAAAATAATCTCTCAACTGATGACTATTTTGAGATTATAGATAAGTACTATCCACAAGGTTTTTTGCGCCCTAAAAATCTAAATACAGATGCCAGAAAAGAGGCTGGTTTTTCTTGTAAGGAGTTAAATTTTATGGCGCATAAAGAGATTTGTGAATGACTCTTTTTTTATGTTAGAATTATCCCCAAATAATGAGTAGTCAAGGTATTAAATAAATGAACAGTATAAATGAAGTCCAAAAATTCTTTAATGAATCTATTGCACCCAATATGGATGGTTCCCACGAAAAAGTTTTATTGAGTAAAAAGTTAAATAAATATTTACTATGGGCTATATTAATTTTATTTATCTCAATGCTTTTTAAATACACACCATTGGTTTATCTATCACTAAGCTTTATCTTTGTTTTTCTTTTTATTAAATTTATAGAAAAGAAACCCGAAGAAAGTAAATACAAACAAAATTTTCTTTCCCCAATATTAAAAAATATGGATACGCGCTATAAATTTAAGAGACATGGTTCGATTGACTATCAATTTTTTAGAGCATCTGGCTTTATAGGTATCAGAAGTTATAAATATAAAAGCAGTAGTCTTCTCACATTTGAAGATAAAAATTTTACAATTCAGTATGCAAATACAGATATATTTATTAGGAATGATGAAGGCGAGAGGGAACACGTATTTAAAGGTCTATTCGCCTATAGCCGTTTAAACATGAATTTAAAAGGCAGAACTATTCTTCTGCCTGATTTTGCTGAAAAAAAATTTGGCTTTGTTGGGCAAGGGATGCAGTTTGATTCATTAAGCAGTACTTTAAAAAAAGTGAGACTTGATAGTAATCTTTTTGAAAAAGAGTTTGTTGTTTACAGTACGGATATTGTCGAAGCACACTATATATTGACACATACTGTTATGGAAGGATTAACAAATCTTTTTAAAAAATATAATACTAAACTTTTTCTCTCTTTTTCAGATGATTATATCTATATTTTAGGTTTTAATGGTGGTGTTTTTAACTCAAAAACATACGCATCATCTGTAAAGTTTGAGGCTATTAAAAGAGATTTTGAATTAATATTTTTGGTAAGAGATATTGTTGAAGAGTTTTATCATCACCATCTTCTTGAACATAAAAATAAGTCTATATAATTATTGCAACAGTCAAAATCAAGAGATAATATCGACAAGTACTATTGCCCAAGTGACAACAAAAATGGTGATGCTTAAGAACACTATTGCACTTCCTGCATCTTTTGCCCGACCAGCCATATCGTGATGTTCAAGTGTGACTAAGTCTACAGTTCTCTCAATAGCACTGTTTATAACCTCTGCCATAAGCATTCCCATAAGAGAGATAAACATTAAAGCTTTATGGATTAATGTTGCGTCTATAAAGATAATTATCGGTATTAAAATAATGGCTACAATTAATTCTATTTTAAATGAAGATTCAGTTTGAATTACATCTTTTAAACCCTTTAGAGCATAGCCTGTATTTTTTAAAAAATTATATTTTGGTTGATTTCTCAATGGTGTCCTTCTCGTTTATATAAATAATTTAGAGTATGTATCGTAATTCTATCATAAACAATCGTTTGAATATCAGCGTATACTATTATAGTTGAATGAAGATTAGATGAGTTTTAGATTATAAAATGAAAGAAATTGGAAGAGAAATTGAGGGTTAGGGCAACCCTCAATGGCTCAAGTAATATAAACTACCTTTTACCCAGATAAAGACCAATAGCTTGAAGCTGTTTCGGATTAATATCTCCACAAAGTTTATTTTCATTCACATAAGCTTTTGCCTGCGCAACAGATGTGAACTCAATCTCTAGTGGTCTACACTTTTTATGAAACAGTTTTTTGCCCATTTGAGCTGCTTTAGTCTGTTTTTTGCTAACCATCATCGCATCTTTTGGAAAGTCTTTTTTTGCCTCTTCGTATGCAGCAGCAAAGTTCATAACAGTTCCACCATTATCTTTAGCAAATTTTACAGCATCATCTTTTAGAGCAAATGCATACTTACTTACCATACTCATAGTTCCTTTTTTCTTTGACCCTACAACATAAAAGGCTTTGTCTGCGCTAATAAACTTTAAAGATGAAACATCAACAACTTTAATATCTTTCAAGTCAGCTTTGTTTGTTTCCATATCTTCAACAACACAGTGAAGAGAGCAGTATTGCTTTGCTTCATGATTGTGAGTGGCACTATGATTTGTTTTATAAAACATTGGGAGTGTCATGCCACAAAGAGGACAAAACTTTTTTGTCTTACCTGTTTGTACTAAAGTTGCATCAGCAGGATTAACTGACTGAAACATTTTTGGCATTTTACCTGCATTTGCGGCAATTAATGAACTTGAAATCACAAGTCCTGCAATCGATATTTTAACTAATTTACTTAACTTCATACTCTTTCCTTTAAGTTTGATATGTAGGTATTATAGTTATTATAAGTTACATAAATGTTAAATTTAGAAAATATTTTGATATTATTGCACCTATAGAACATTTTAGGATTTACATTGAAAACTCTCTTAACAGTATTTTTATTATTTTTAACATTGGGACTCTTTTCTGCTTGTTCTAGAGTCAGTGATGAAGATTTAGCAAAAGCTAGAAAAGCTGTAGAAAATGGTGCAATAATAGTGGATGTAAGAACTCCTAAAGAGTTTAGAGAAAAACATATTACAGGTGCTATTAATTTACCAATTGAAGAGATAGTAAAAGGAAATATTACACTTCCAAAAGATAAAGAGATTGTTGTCTACTGTAGATCTGGTAGTCGTAGTAAGCAGAGTTTAAAAATTTTACAAAAAAATGGCTGGAGTGTTTATGATGTTGCAACGCAAGCCGATTGGGAAAGAGAAATAAAAAACTGAGTATATTAGATACACAGAGTAGGTTTATAGGAGTTAAAAGCACGTTATAAAACTTAAATAATATTTTGTTACAAAACTTAGTTATAATAATATTTGTTAATATTTTTTAAAGGTTCTATAAAATAATGAGTAAATATTCGCAAATATCTGACTATCTACAGCGCTTTTTGCAAGATGAAGTTGAAAAAACTGGCATCAAAAAAGTTGTAGTAGGATTGAGTGGTGGATTAGATTCTGCAGTTGTTGCAGTTCTTGCCCAAAAAGCGTTTAAAGATAAACTGTTATGTGTAAAAATGCCTTCGCAATACTCTTCGCAAAGTTCATTAGATGATGCAGATGAGTTGTGTCGTGATTTTCATTTAAAGTCTGAGGTAGCATCTATAGAGCCTATGCTTAGAGCCTATGAAGAGTTGAATCCTAATCTTGACAATTTAAGAAAAGGAAACTTCTCTTCTCGTATGAGAATGGCTACGCTTTTTGATATATCGGCTAGAGAAAATGCTTTAGTTCTTGGTACAAGTAATAAGAGTGAGCTCATGCTTGGATATGGAACGCTTTATGGTGATTTAGCGAGTGCTGTTAATCCTATTGGTGATCTGTATAAAAGTGAAGTGTATGAACTAGCAGAGTATTTAGGTGTGAGTAAAAGTATCATTAAAAAACCACCATCCGCTGATTTGTGGGATGGGCAGAGTGATGAGGCTGATTTAGGTTACACTTATGCTCAGTTAGATAGTGCAATGAAGCTTTATGTAGAGGAGCGCCTCTCAAAAGAAGAGATACTAGCACGAGGAATAGATGAGAAGATGTTCGAGATGATTTTACAAAGAATCTTTCGGAATCATTTTAAGAGAAAAATGCCAGTCATAGCAAAATTGACATCAAGAACAATGAACCATGATTTTAATTATCCAAGAGATATAACTTTATAAAAAATTAGGAGATATAAATATGATAACAATTCCATTTAGTAAATATGAAAGTTCAAGAGAAGCACACTCAAATGTAAGTGATGTATTAGACGCAGAAGATATAAACCAAGTTCAAGAACTTCAAGATGAGTTTGCATCTTACATAGGTGCTAATTATGCACTTGCAACTTCACATGGAACATCAGCACTCCATCTTGCGATGTTAGCACTTGACCTTAAGCGTGGGGATAAAGTTGTGTGTTCTGTAAATGCACATCCAAATGTACCAGAAGTGGTACGCCATTTTGATGCTGAACCTGTTTTTATTGATATTGATGCAGAGCATTACAATATTAATCTTGATGCTTTAGAGAACTACCTTGAAGATAATAAATCTAAAAAATTAAAAGCGGTTGTAATCACTCATGTTGGTGGTGCTACTGTTGATTTAACTAGAGTCTATGCTATGGCTGGTATATACGATGTTAAAATTGTTGAAGATGCATGTGATGCTCTTGGTGCATCTTATAAGGGTCAAAAAATTGGCTCTACAGGTGCAGATATCACATGTTTTGATTTCTCTTCGCATCTTAAGAAAAATATATGTAATGGCGGGATGCTTGTGACAAACGATGATGAGATTATGGAGAGAGCTGCTCTTCTTTCAAATCATGCAATTGTTCGTGATGAAGATGCTTTAGAGTACATCTATGATGTTGTTGATATTGGAAATGATTACTCAATGAGTGATTTAAATGCAGCGTATATTCGTGCACAGATTCTGGAGCAAGATCATAATATTACAAGACAACAAGAGATTGCTAAAATGTACTCTGAAGCACTTGAGGGTGTAGAGCATATTACAATTCCGTCTATGGATAATGAAGAGAATCCTTTCTCTTTGTATGTTATTAAAATAGATAAAAATCGTGACTCATTTGCAGTTGAATTACGAGAAGAGGGGATTGGTAGTGGTCTTCACTATATTCCTCTACACCTATTAACATACTATAAAACAAAGTATTCACTTCGTGTAAATGATTTTCCCGTAGCACTTCGTTCTTACCAGCAAGTACTCTCTCTTCCAATCTATGCAGCGATGGAAGATAAAGATGTGAAAAGCGTCATTGATAAAATCAAAAAAATAGCTAAAACAAGAGTATAAATAGAGTTGAAAAAATCTCTTGTTTTTTGGGTTGAAGCATACTTCTACAACCCAAACCTTCTTCAAAAATTAATCTCTACTCTCCTACTTCCTTTGAGTTGGTTATACTGTTTTCTCATGTGGTTACGTTTCAAAAGTAAAAGGGCTGAGAATTTTGGCATTACAATAATCAGCATAGGAAACCTGAGTGTAGGTGGTAGTGGAAAAACACCACTTGTTACTGCTTTAGCTTCAAAGTATGAAGACGCTGCAGTCATCCTTCGTGGATATGGACGTAACTCTCAAGGTATGTATATTGTAAAAGATAAAGAGAATACTCTTTGTGATGTAGATACTAGTGGTGATGAAGCTATGGTATACGCACATAAACTTCCAAATGCAGTTGTAATAGTGAGTGAGGATAGAAAAGAGGGTATACGTAAAGCCAAAGAGATGGGTAGTAAGATTATATTCTTAGATGATGCCTACTCGAAGCATGATATTGAAAAACTTGACCTTTTAATAGATGTAGAGAGTGTAAATAGTAGCTGTTTACCATCTGGTGCTTTTAGAGAGAGACTTTGGGCTAATAAAAGTGCAGTTGTTTTACAAGATGGTGTTGATTTTAAAAGAGTTGTATCTCTCAAAGAATCTACTGCAAAAATGTCTCTGCTTACAGCCATCGCAAGACCTCAAAGGTTAGATAAGTATCTCCCTGAAGTTGTCAGTAAAAATTATTTTGAAGACCATCACTCATTTCTTAAAAGTGAACTAGAAGATATTTTAAACAAAGATAGTTCCGATTCACTTCTTGTCACATATAAGGATTTTGTGAAAGTTGAATCGTTTGGTTTACCTCTTTCTCTCTTGGACTTAGAGGTAGAGGTAGATGAGAGGGTATGTGAAATTATTGGGAGTTATATCAAAAATGAAGATAATCTTTAAAATTCTTATATCAATAACACTTCTTGTAAACTCTGTTTTGGCAAGTGAATTTAGAGAGATAAAAGAGATATCTTTAAAAAAAGATGAAGAGAAAAAAATTCTTGTAAAGTATGCTTCAAGTGAAAAACTATTTAAATTTAGGTGGACTCTTTACACAAATGGAGGATTAGTTATTCATCGCGTATATAATAAAAATGTTGCTCAAAATATACTCTACCAAAGAAATAAAAATAGAAGCTTTAAACTTGAATTAAAGACGCGTGGAGCAGACTTTTATACTGTTCCCTATATTTTAGTGCAGTTTCAAGAGTTTGATTATGCAAAAAATGAGGCTCGATTTAAACTCTTGCTTGCTGATGAAAAAATGCAGATAGAATTAAAGGATATAGATTAAACATTATTTCCTATTTTTGCACTGCTTTATAGCCACGCTTTTTTAAAATATTAATAATGCCATCTTTTCCCACTACATGTCCAGCGCCAACAACAATAAAGTAATCTTTGTCATCCTTTAGGTAAGAGATTATTTTTTTGCTCATGCTTTTATTGCGTTTAGTAATGAGTGCATCAAAGATTTCACCTAAATAACCATCTGTATTGATACTATCTTTCATGCTAAGAAGAAGCATCTTCTCTATAGCTTTAGCGTCCCCTTTCTCCCAACTTATAAATAGACTCTCTAGCATCGGTTCCATCTCACTCATCGACTCTATGGTATAGCGTAGTAGTTTATCCTGATAAACTTTGTCATCTTTACTTAGCAGTGCCATCTGCTCTTGAAGGCTCTCTAGAGTCTTAATACTTTTTTTATCCACTCTTGCCATGTCTAAAAAATGTTTATCTATTCCAAGTTCAGGAGAGTATCCTAAACGCAGCATCTCTACAATACTCAGTTGTAGCATGACCACCCATGGTCGCATCTGATGGAGTATCTCTAAAGAGATGCCCGCTTTGGTAGTATAATCTTTTAATTGCTTGTAGGTTTTTGGGTTAAGCTCAGTTTTTAAACTCTTGTTATTTTGGTATATACCAAGTTTTAGCATCGTTTTTTGCATCTCCATTTGCGCTTTTGGAGTCTCGGCATCAACTTCTACAACTAAGTAATCACTTTCGCGATACGCTTTTTCTATTGCAGAGTCTAAAGGATAAAGCTCCTGTTTTGCAAGATGAATAGAGCCTAGAATGTAGATTGAATTGCTTTTTGAGTCTATTTTGTAAAGTAAACTCTTCGCATTGAGCAGAGATACAAAAAATAATAGAAGAAGTGTTGATTTTAAGAACATAATGTATACCTTTGAAAAAATTATTAAAATTTTAACATAAGTTTATTAATTAAAAAATGTTACTTTGAGTTTTGGAAGAAATTGCTCTCTAATAAAGTCACCCAAAGTATATTGAGGAGAATAATCAACGCTTTAACCTAATATAATTATAGGGATGATATAATCGCGCATAAATTTATATTATTTTATAATTTCATAGAGTTAAAGTGAGAAGATGCAAAGAGTTGAAGCAGAAATAGCCAGATTAATACAAGAGTGTGATTATGATGAGGTAACTCATCTTTTTGGTATGCTTAGTGGGGGTAAACGTCTACGTGCAAAGTTGATTTTAAAAATAGCCTCTTCTCATGAAAAAGCACCTCTATTAGCCGCTATTGTGGAGCTTATTCATGCAGCGAGCCTGCTACATGATGATGTTATAGATGAAGCAATGACAAGACGCGGTGTCGCCTCTGTAAACGCAACAGATGGTTCAAAAACAGCTGTCATGCTTGGTGATATACTCTACTCAAAAGCTTTTACTGAACTAGTGAGCTTTGATAAAGATGTCGCACAGACTATCTCTGCTTCTGTTACGGCACTCTCTAAAGGTGAGATGATGGATGTTAAAATGGCAGAAGCCTTTAACTCTGATGAGCAAACATATCTTGATATGCTTTACCTTAAAACAGCCACCCTCATAGAAGCCGCTGCAAAAGCGAGTGCACTGTTAGTTGGTAAGGATGCAGAGAAACATGCACTCTATGGAAGAAATCTTGGACTCTCTTTTCAGATAATTGATGATATCTTAGATATTACAGCAGATGAGGCGACTCTTGGGAAACCAGCTATGAATGACTATGTAGAGGGAAAATGTACACTTCCATATATTTACCTTTATGAAGAATTGGATGAGTCTAATAAGCAAAAACTCATCTCCTTGCATGCGAAAAAAATAAGCAAAGAGGATACCCTCTGGATACAAGAGATGATGCAAGAACACAAAAGTGTTGCTAAATCTTTTGAGTTGGCTCAAAAACTATCTAACGAAGCACAAGCAGTTCTTAAAGATGATGTTGCGCTCGTTGAGATTTTACAAACAATGATAAAAAGAAGTTACTAATGCACTATTTAATTGTAAGTTTTTCACATAAAAATGCCTCTTTAGATGTAAGAGAGAAGTTGACTTATCCAAATGAGAAGAGTGTCAGTGGCTGTTTGGCAAAACTCAATACAAGTGAATCAATAAACGAAACTATCTTAATCTCTACATGTAATAGAATGGAAATTTTTTGTAGTTGTACAGATGTCTCAGGTGCGCAAGATCATATATTTAATATGTTAAGTGAGCGTGCTGGTATATCGATAGCAGAACTTAAAGAGTGTGCTGATATCTTTGATGATTCAACAGCGATTCATCATATATTTGCAGTTGCCTCTTCACTTGATTCTATGGTGCTCGGTGAAACACAGATAGCTGGTCAGCTCAAAGATGCGTTTCGGTTCTCGTATGACCAAAAACATTGTGATAAAAAGATAGCACGAGCTATGAGAGCTGCATTTAAGTGTGCTGCAAAAGTGAGAAATATTACACAGATAAGTTCAAAACCTGTTTCCATTGCAAGTGTGGCAGTCTCAAAATTAAAATCAGTCGTTGATGATGTTCGTGGTAAGCAGACACTTGTTATTGGTGTGGGTGAGATGAGTGAGATTACTGCAAAGCATATGATTACTCACGGTGCTGATGTCTATATTATGAACCGTACAAAACAGAAAGCTGAAACCTTGGCTGATGAGTGTGGTGCAAAAGTTTTAGAGTATGGGCAGTTAGATAGCGCCATCAATGAGTTTGAGATTATATTTACTGCAACATCTTCAAATACTCCAATCATTACAAATGATATTATTGAGCCATGCTCTTTTGAGCGATACTGGTTTGATTTAGCTGTACCACGTGATATTATTCATTCGGATGATGATACGATAAACCTCTATGTTGTAGATGATTTAAAAGAGATAGTGGATGAGAATCGAGGTATCCGTGAGCAAGAGGCTAGAAAAGCTCATGGTATTGTAGGCCGTAGTGTTGTTGATTTTTTTGAGTGGCTTGATGCCTTAAATGTAGAGCCTATGATAAAAGATATATATGTAAAAGCCTACAAAGCAGCAGAAATTGAAGCTACAAGAGCGATAGAGCATGGATATATACCTCAAGAGTATGCTGATGAAGCAAAAAAACTAGCGGAGCAAACACTTAAAAGATTTTTACATGACATGACATCAAAGATGCGTCAATCTTCTAGTGAACCTAAAGCAGATAGTATCTCTGGTGTTATGCAGATGTTAGCAAGTAGTGAAAAAGATGAAATTCCAGATAGATTTAAAAAGGTTATAAAGTGAGAAGAAGTAAAGCATTTATTCCAACAAGTAAAGAGGCACCATCAGATGCTTCATTAGCAAGTCATATTTATCTTTCTCGTGCTGGATTTATATCACAAGTAGCAAGTGGTTTGTATAACTATATGCCATTAGCTAAACGTGTGATTAAAAAAATAGAAAATATTATAAATGAAGAGATGAGCAAAGCTGGTGCACAAGAGGTTGAACTTAGTTTTGTAACTCCTGCTTCACTGTGGGCTGAGAGTGGTCGTATAGAGAAGTTTGGAAAAGAGCTACTGCGTTTTAAAGATAGAAAAGAGAATCCTTTTGTTCTCGGACCAACGCATGAAGAGATGATGGTTGATATGGTTCGTAATCGTGTCACCTCATATAAACAACTGCCACTGAATCTTTATCAGATTAAAACAAAGTTCCGTGATGAAGCAAGACCGCGTTTTGGTTTGATGCGTGGACGTGAATTTATTATGAAAGATGGCTATAGCTTTCACTCTTCTACTGAAGATTTAGATAGAGAGTTTGATGCGATGGAAGCAGCATACAAAAGAGTTTTAACACGTCTTGGCCTTGACTTTAGAGTTGTTGAAGCAGATAGTGGAGCTATTGGTGGAAGTGGCTCTAAGGAGCTGATGGTTATTGCTGATAGTGGTGAAGATACTATTGCAGTCTGTTCTAAGTGTGAGTATGGTGCAAATGTTGAAGCCGCTATTCGTTCAGGGCGTGTAACATCCCCAGATATTCCTGAGATGTCATTTGAAAAAGTGCTTACACCAAACATTAAAAGTATTGAAGATTTAGAAGAGTTTTTTAAGATAGACTCTTATTATACTATCAAGTGTGTGGCAAAAAGAGTTGTCTATGAAGAGGAGAGTGAAATAGTACTCTTTTTCCTTCGTGGATGTGATAATCTTCAAGAAGTAAAAGCTATAAACGCAACAGATGCTTTGGATATCGTAGATGTTAGTGAAGAGGAACTTCAAGAGATTGGATTAGTGCCAGGATTTATTGGTCCACTAGATCAAGATAAAGCCAAACATGTTATGGATAATGACTTAATAGATGCTATACGTATGGTGTGTGGAGCTAATGAGTTGGACAACCACTATGTAAATGTTGATATGTCAGTACTTGGTCAAGCATATTATGCAGATATTGCAGAGGTAAATGAAGGTGATATCTGTCCAAACTGTGATGGTACTCTTAGTTTTACTAAAGGTATAGAAGTTGGACATATCTTTAAACTGGGTACGACCTATTCTAAAGCCTTAAAAGCTGAGTATCTGGATGAAAATGGAAAAGCGCAAGCTTTTATCATGGGTACTTATGGAATGGGTGTATCACGTTTAGTTGCATCTGTGATAGAACAGCACCATGATGAGAGTGGCTGTATCTGGACAAAAGAGACAGCACCTTATATGGTAAATATTATGATTTCAAACATTAAAGAGATGCAACAGGTAGAGTTGGGTGAAGCATTGTACGCTAAACTTCAGGAGTCTGGAGTTGAAGTAATGCTGGATGATCGAAAAGATAGATTTGGTTTTAAGATGAAAGATGCCGAACTAATTGGATTTCCGTACACTGTTGTTATTGGAAAAGAGCTTGTAAATGGGAGCGTTCAAATTTTTGAGCGTTCCACGAAAGAAAAAACTACCGTAAACGCAGATGAGATTTTTGAAAAAGTTATGGAGCTTATCTAGATGCTATATTTTCTAGGGTATCTTTTTTTAGAGGTTTTAGTATCTGTCAATATTTCATCTGCGATAGGTGGGTTGGCTACATTCTTTGAAATACTCTTAAGTGCTTTAGTTGGTATCTCCATACTGGTTAACTTTAGAAAAACATTAGTTGAAAACCTCACTGCAGTCTCCTATGACTGTATCGACCTCCAGCAGTTTCAAAGCCTTAATCTCTTTACTCTTATAGGTGCAATTCTTTTAATTATACCCGGCTTTATGACTGATATTTTAGGTGCTGTTATGCAGTTTAGTGTAATAACTAGCATGTTTGTTAACCGTTACAATGTAAAATATGGTAACTGTAAAACAAAAACAGAAGAACAGTTTAGACAAAACAATATTACAAAGGATTCAGATGTCATTGATGTTGAAATTATTAACGATAACAGTTCTATCAAGTAGTTTACTATTTGGAGTTACAACTAGTGAAAAGGTAGAGGACTTTTTAGAAGAGCAATTTAGTGGCAATAGGGGCTTGAGTGCTATAGATGTAGAAGTTGTAGATGTAGTGAAACTTGAAAAGTTACAAGGTTGGAATGCCTATATCGTCAGCGTTAAAGCAGATATGAAGCAGCAAAACAAAACTAAAAAAATCAAACAGAAAATGATTTGGTTCTCAAATGGCAGTGCTATAACAAGAGAGCTAACAGATTTAAGTAGCGGTGATAGTTATGTAGATATTGTAAAACCTGATTTTAAACCTGCTCAGTATAAAAAAGAGAACTTAATTTATGGAAATGCAGATGCAAAGCATAGAGTAGCAATTTTTTCAGACCCATTATGTCCATTTTGTAGAGGTTTTGTACCTAAAGCTATCGAGACAATGAAAAAAGATCCTAAGAAATTTGCAATTTATTATTATCATTTTCCATTAGAGAGAATCCACCCTGCCGCAGTTATATTAGTGCAAGCAGCCGTTGCAGCTGAGCTAAAAGGCGTAAAAGATGTAGTACTCAACCTTTATAAAGTAGAAGTAAAGCCAAGAGAAAAAGATGTGAAGAAGATATTAGCTGCATTTAACAAAACGATGAAAACAAATTTAACTTTAGCAGATATAGGGAAAAAAGAGGTTCTCATGCACTTAAATAGTGACATGGATGTTGCTGAGAATTTAATGGTTAATGGTACTCCAACACTCTATTTTGATGATAAAGTTGATAGAACAAAAAGAAAATATCAAAAGGTTAAATAAGGAATGAACAAATTAGTAATAGCAACAAGAGTTTCTGATTTAGCACTTTGGCAAGCGTATCATATTAAAGCGAGAGTGGAAGAGTCATTTCCTGAAATAACTGTAGAACTTAACAAGATAGTAAGTAATGGTGATAAAGTCTTAGATAAACCACTTGCACTTATCGGAGGCAAAGGTCATTTTACAAAAGAGCTTGAAGATGCAATGCTTCATGGAGAGGCACATCTGGCTGTTCATAGTCTTAAAGATGTACCGACCTATATACCTGAAGGACTAGAGTTAGTTGCTGTTACACAAAGACAAGATCAGAGTGATGTATTTTTATCTCACAAATATGAAAATCTTGATGCATTACCACAAGGTGCAGTGGTTGGAACAACGAGTTTAAGAAGAAGAATGCAACTTCTAAAGCAGCGTCCAGACCTACAAGTGAAAGATTTAAGAGGTAATGTAAATACTAGACTTAGAAAGCTTTCTGAAGGGCAATATGATGCAATTATCTTGGCATGGATTGGCTTAAATAGGTTAGATCTCTTAAAAGATATTCCATATACTCAAAAGTTGTCACTTGATATGATGATACCTCCTATGGGGCAAGCTGCTCTTGGTATAGAGATCGTAACAGATAATGAAAAAGTTAGAGAAATTGCTCTGAGTTTAAAAGATAGAAACACATTTATATGTACACAGATAGAGAGAGATTTTATATCTAAGATTGGAGCTGGATGTTCTGCACCAGTCGCATGTAATGCGATCATAGATAATGATATAGTTACTTTTAGAACTATGATAGGCTTTCCTGATGGAACACATATCATGAGTGAGAAAATTGTTACAAATATTCAAGAGTCAAAAGAATTAGGTTTTCAAATGGCTAAGATAATGATAGATAATGGTGCTTTAGAGTTACTTGCTAAAGCAGAAGAGACTGCGTTTAAAGATGAGATGCCACAAAGATTATAAATCTTTTAATAACTACTAAAGATGATATAATATTCTAAAGCAAGGATATTATATGAATATAATCAATATATCAAAACAAAAAATATTCGACAATAAAAATAGACTGTTTGCATACGAAGTCCTATTTAAGGATAGTTCAGATGAAATAACAGGCTTAGCAACAACCGTAGCAGAAACATCGAAGTTAATCATAAGTGCTATTAGCGGTACAGAACTAGATAAGTTACTCAGTAGAGGTACTGTTGCTTTTATAAATGTTGATGAGCATACTCTAACAAAAGGGATTTTAGATGTTTTAGATAATAAAAGATTTATTTTAAATATCTTAGAAGATATCAATTTAACTGATAAAGTTGTTTCGAGAATTATTCAGTATAAAAAAAGAGGTTTTCAGATATCAATTGAACACTTTGATTCAAGTGCACATATGATAAAAAAATTTAGAAGAGTCTTTAATTTTATAGATATTATTAAGATGGATATTCTTCTCTCAGAAGAGGAAAACCTCGAAAAAGTCATGAAAAAGTTTAAGGGTGGAAGAATTAAGCTCTTGGCTGAAAATATAGAGACTAAAGAGGATTTTAGTAAATATGCAGAGATGGGTTTTGATTATTTTCAAGGCTACTTTTTGGATAAACCAGAAGTGATGGAGGTTATTGGTTCAAAAGATCCTGCTCAGTTTGTCATTGTACAACTTATTAAAATCATAAAAGATGATAACTCAACGGAACATTTAGAACAGTTTATAAAAAAACAGCCAGACCTCTCTTATAAACTTGTAAAATTTTTTAATAATACAAAACACTTTAATATACAAATTGAGTCCTTAATGCAAGTAATTACACTCATGGGTAGAAATCAACTTCTCAAATGGTTATTAGTCTATCTCTATTCAGAGTCATCAACAAATCCAGCCTCTAAAACCATACTTGATTTAGCAATAAAGCGAGCAGAGAGAATGGAAGAGGAAGCCTCAGATCAAAATAAAGATAAGGCGTATTTAGCAGGAATGTTCTCTATGCTGAGTTCAATATTTGAGACAGATATCAGAGAGTTAATGAATCATATTCAGATGGATAGAGATATTACCTCTTTAGTACTTGAGAAAAAAGGCATTTTTGCTGGTAGTTTAATGAGAGCAGAAGAAGCGGAAAAAGCGTACTTGAAAAAAGTTATGCTGGCTAATTTTGAAAAACTTGAAGCGACAGATTTGATTTATACTCTTGAAGATAGTGGCATAGAGATAGATAAGGGCAAACTCTAGAGATTAAAAAGAATTCTCTCACTTGACAAATGGTATAATCCAAACCTTATTAAATAGACTTAATTATAGCATTTTGGAGAATTGGTACATAGCATGAAAAAAACCATAACACTATTAAAAAAACATGATGAACTAAGAGTAGTTGATGAAGCGTTAGATATATATTTAGAGATTCCTCATTTAGCATATGCTGAAGTGAAAAAAAAGGATGGCGGTAAAGCGATACTCTTTACAAATGTTGTAGATAAAAAAAGCGGTGCTCAATTTGAAGAGCCTGTGCTTATGAATGTATTTGGCTCCTATAAACGCTGTGAACTTCTTTTTGGTAGAACAATAGAATCTGTAGCAGATGAGATTACAAATCTTTTACATATGAAACCCCCAGCGGGATTTATGGATAAAGTCTCTATGGCTAAAGAGCTTTTTTCACTCAAAAATATTTTTCCAAAACGTTTAAAAGGGGAAGGTGAATGTCAAAAAGTTAAATATCTCAATGATGACATCGACCTTTACAAACTTCCTGTATTAACTACATGGGAGCAAGATGGTGGTCCTTTTATTACTATGGGACAAGTTTACACACAATCTCTTGATGGTGAGATGGTAAATCTTGGGATGTATAGACTGCAAGTGTATGATAAAAATCATTTAGGTATGCACTGGCAGGTACACAAAGATAGCTCTCATTTTTTTGACCAGTATCAAAAAGCTGGTAAAGAGATGCCAGTCTCTATTGCTATAGGGGGTAATCCACTCTATACTTGGTGTGCTACAGCACCTCTTCCTTATGGTGTAAATGAACTCCTTATGTATGGACTAATTACTAAAAAACCTGCGCAACTTGTAAAGTCTCTCACTACACCTCTTTATATCCCTAAAGATGTTGATTATGTTATCGAGGGATGGGTTGATACACATGAGTTGAAGATTGAAGGTCCTTTTGGTGATCATACAGGGTACTATACTTTAGAAGAACCCTATCCAGTAATGAAAGTAAGTGCCATTACTATGAAAAAAGAGAGAACCTTTTTAGCTACAGTTGTTGGTAAGCCACCATTAGAAGATAAGTATATGGGTTGGGCAACAGGAAAGATATTCTTTCCACTTCTTAAAACAACAGTTCCAGATTTACTTGATTACCATATGCCTGAAAATGCAGGGTTTCACAACCTGATTCTTGCAAAAATGCAACCTTTATATAAAGGGCATGCAAAACAGTTTATGCATGCATTTTGGGGTGCAGGGCAGATGAGTTTTGTAAAACACGCAATTTTTGTAGATGAAAAGGCTCCTAAGCTTGACAATTATGTCTCGTTTGCAACCTATATTTTAAATAGATTTACACCAAAGTCTATGTTTATTACAGAAGGTATCTTAGATGCACTTGATCACTCATCGCCTGAGACATTAGTTGGTGGGAAGTTAGGGATAGATGCTACTGGAGCCAATAGAGTTGAAGAACCTAATCTTTTAGGAGACACCGAACTCTTGGCTAAAGTTCAAGAACTTGTTCCAGATGCTGTGAAACTGCATCAATTTATGAGACATACAAAGAATCCTATTACAGTTGTGAGTGTAAATAAAACAAAAACTGTAAAAGAGTACTTTGATGCTTTAGTTACTTTAAGCACAAATATTAGAATAGTTGTTTTTGTGGATGAAGAAAAAAATGATGTTGAGAACTCTTATATGCTTATCTGGAGAGTTACAAATAATATGGATGCTTTAAGAGATGTTTTTACATCTGGACTTATGGTTGGAATAGATGGAACAAACAAGTCCTCAGTCGATGGATTTACTAGAGAATGGCCTGATGACGTAGATTGTACACCCTCTGTGATACAAACGCTAAAAAACAAAAAACTATGGGATTTAAACGACAATCTTTTAGAAAAGTTTCAATTATAATAAGAATTAATTTTAATTTATCATTTTTTCGTGATATAAGGTATATATAATAATTACTAATGTAAGATTTAGGCTATCTAGAATAAACGGGGTCTCTTATATGAATAAATTTTTATTATTTCTTCTATCTATAATGTTCTTAAGTCTACTTCCAGCAAACGCAGCCATATACAAGGGACAGAAGGTGTTTGTAAAAAAATGTGTCTCTTGTCATGAAGGTGGACAAACTTTTGTGGCAAAGTATAAAATACGAAAGTGGAAAAAGCTTATGAAGAAAAAGGGTAAGCCACTTGCAAAAATACACTTAAAAAGTAAAGATGCAAAAAAATCTTGGAAGTACTTTGAGAGTAAAAAATATACAAAGAAATCAAAACACTTAAAACAGTTCTTGATTGAGTATGCTAAGGATAGTGGTAACGTTCCTGCTTGTAACTAAAATTTTTAGATAGAGATTCTCTCTATCTATCTTCTTTCACTTTGTAAAATCACCTAATTTAGCTAAAATACGAAACTTTTTATATCGGAGATATATTACTATGGAAAAAATGTGGTCAGGTCGCTTTTCTGCGAGTGCTTCAACTCTTTTGGATGAATTTAATGCTTCAATAATGTATGATAAAAAACTATATCGTGAAGATATTGAAGGTTCAATTGCACATGCTACTATGCTTACACAACAAGGTATCTTAAATGATGCAGAATTTACTCAGATTAGAGATGGATTAAATCAGGTTAGAAGTGAGATAGAGTCTGGTGAATTTGAGTGGAAAATTGAAGATGAAGATTTACATATGGGCATTGAAAAACGCCTAACTGCTTTAATAGGTGATGCGGGTAAAAAATTGCATACTGCAAGAAGTAGAAATGATCAAGTCGCCGTTGATTTTCGCCGTTACGTTATCCGTAAAAATAGTGAGATTGTGGATGCACTTAAACGCTTAATGCAAGAGATTATTGTAGTTGCTGATAAACATACTGAGACTCTTATCCCAGGTATGACACACTTGCAACATGCGCAACCGATTAATTTTGCATTTCACTTAGGTGCTTATCTCTCTATGTTTAAACGTGATATTGAGAGGTTTGAGAGCTCACGTGAGCGTAATAACATCTCTCCACTTGGATGTGCTGCATTAGCTGGAACTCCACACAATGTAGATAGAGGTATGACTGCTGAGCTTTTAGGCTTTGATTCTGTAAGTGTTAACTGTTTAGATACCGTGAGTGATAGAGATTTCGCTTTAGAGATACTTTTTAATATTTCAACTATGATGATGCATATCTCACGTCTTTCTGAAGAGTTAGTGATGTGGTCATCATATGAATTTGGCTTTGTAGAACTAAGTGATGAGTACTCTACTGGTAGCTCAATCATGCCACAAAAGAAAAACCCTGATGTTCCAGAACTCCTTCGTGGAAAGACAGGCCGTGTTTACGGCTCTCTTATGGGACTTTTAACAGTTATGAAAGGGCTTCCTTTAGCATATAATAAAGATACTCAAGAGGATAAAGAGGGTGTTTTTGATGCAATTGAGACATCTGAAATTTCACTGGAAATTTTAAAAGAAGCTATAAAAACTATGGAAGTAAAAGATTATAATATGGAGGATGCTTGTGCAATCGGGCATCTGAGTGCTACTGATTTAGCAGATTATTTAGTTGAGAAATGTGACATACCATTCCGTGAAGCTCACTTCATTACAGGTCGTGCAGTTGCGAAGGGTGAAGAGCTGAAAGTTGATTTGTCTAAAATGGATTTTAAATACCTTAAAGAGATAGATGAGAGAATAAATGAAGATGTCTTGGAGTATTTAGGTTTACGCCACTCAATGAATGCAAGAACTTCTGAGGGTGGGACTGCCACGGCAAGAACACTCGAGCAGTTAAAATATTTTAAAAACTACTTAGAAAAATAAAAATGGAGACAAGTAAATGAAAGTATCAATAACTCATCAAGATGGAATGAAATTTGAGGCTAAAACTGCTAAAAGCAGTTTTGTAATCGATTGTCCGGTTATCTCACCAGTTGAGTATTTCTTAGCTGGAATTATTACTTGTAGTGCTACAGATATTGTTTTAATTCCTAAAAATCAAGGTAAAACTGTAACTGATTTAGTGGTTGATGGTGAGGTAGTAAGAAACGAAGCTCATCCGTGCAAATTTAACACTCTTCATTTAACATACAGTTTTAACTCTGATGGTGATGATGTAACAGCTACTCGTTGGGTTATGGCATCACTTGAAACATACTGCTCCACTATTAATACCATTCGTGATACAACAAAAATAACATACTCTATCACTCATAACGGAAATGTAGTTCGTGAGAATGAAGAGATGATATCTGGTGGTGGCTCAACTATAGATATGGGTGATATAAAGGGCTGTCCAGCCTAGAAGTGACCCTCTGGGTCTGCATCACTAAAGTGTCCCCATTTTAGTTTGGCTCCACCTAAAACATGGAAGTGAAGATGTTTTACCTCTTGCCCACCATTATCCCCAATATTTGTAATGACTCTATAGCCACTCTCATCAATATTGGTCTCTTTAGCTATATCTTGAATGAACTTTGTCATATTTGCCATAAGAGATGGATTAAGTTCATTAAAACTATCAACATGCCTCTTTGGAATTGCTAAGATATGGACAGGAGCCTTAGGGTTTATATCATGAAAAGCAATAAATTCATCATTTTCTAATATTATGTTTGCGGGTATCTCTTTATTTACTATTTTACAGAATAGACACATACTTTTTCCTTATTTGAGGTTATGTTATTTTAACTATTATAACACATTTAATGAATCAAAGAGAGCTCAATCTTTTGTTTTAAGGCCTTTCTTCTGTTTGTTAAGGAATCTCCAGGGATAGGATTTCCGTCATATTTTATATAGTGTTTCATGGCATCTTCACTCGTCGTAAATGTCCGACTATGGCCTGGTTCTTGTAAGTATTTACAATACTTATTTACGGGTTGATTATTCTCTTTTTGTGCAACACATTTTTTTGCAAACTCTTCTTCAACTTCAACATCTATACCATCTGAAGAAACAATATAAACATTTGCAGTTTTAGTACAGATTGTTGAAGAGGAACACTCAAAACTATAAAAGTGACCACTTTCATAAGAAGTAGCAACAACTTCTGTAGTTTTAGAACCATCAAATTTCGAAAATATTATTTTAGCTTTTGTATTACCATTAATAATTATACTATCAGAAGATGGTTTTGCCTCATAAGAGAAAACAACTGTTTTTGTTCTTCCATCTTGCCATGAAAACATACTACTACTATTTATACTGCTAACTTCATAACTATTTCCGCTTATATTTAAAGCATTTAGTAGTGCTTCAGTAAATTCTATTTTTGTATTATAGCCTATTATCTCAAGTCTACTTCCTGTAGGAAACTTTGTTCTTTTACATACTCCACCCGGCTCTCTTACATATATCGAAACTACATTTGGCATATTCTTTTTATTTTTAAATGAAATAGTACAGCTGTCATTATCGCACGAGCTATATTCTGCTTCATTATCATCTACAATGCTATAAAAATTATTATCATTTTCTGGTCTACATGGTGCAATATTACTAATTCTAATTCCCTTTTTTTCTTTTAAAGGAACTGAAATTGTAATATTGCCGTTAATATTTTTAAACTCTTGCGTTACTGCTTGATTTGCTAGTTCAGCACTTGTTTTAGTGTCTTTAGAAATACCATAGCCTAAATTAGAGCCTAAGAATAATATATTAAATACTATAAGTGTAATACCACCAACCATAACAATCCCAACAATTTTTATAAAGTTCATCTAACTTCCTTGAATATTTATTTTATTTTATAACTAATTGTTACTTGTTATTTTCTGAATTTAGTGTTTTTAAATTAAGATAAGTAATTTTATTTCTTCTTTTAAAGTCTATAGATTTATTTAATAAGATTAAAACTGTAATTGTGAATTTTTATCTATTAGAGATAATGAAGCTATATGTAAAATAATTTTGACTATAATTCTCTTTAAAAATTTGTATAAACTTAGGAGCTCTATTTGAAAGAGTGGTACGACAAGATTAACGAAGCACAGAGTGTAGAAACTTTAGAAGAGATTCGCATATCTGTATTTGGCAAAAAAGGAATTTTAGCAGCAGAGTTTGCTAAGATGAAAACAGCACCAAATGAAGAAAAAGCACAAATAGCAAAAGATTTAAACATGCATAAAACTGGATTGATGAATGAGTTCACTGCAAGGAAGATAGCACTTCAGACACTGGAGTTACAAGCTGCAATGAAAGCTGAAGCTCTAGATGTTTCTCTTTTTAGTACTTCTTCACAAGCGGGTGCATTGCACCCAGTAATGGAGACTATGGATAGAATTGTAGAGTATTTTAGCTCTATGAACTTTGCAGTAAAAACTGGACAGATGGTAGAAGACGATTTTAACAACTTTGAAGCACTTAACCTTCCAAAATACCATCCAGCTCGTGATATGCAAGATACTTTTTATTTTAAAGACGAGATGCTTTTAAGAACACATACATCCCCAGTTCAAATTAGAACTATGATGTCTCATAAACCACCTATCCGTATGATAGCACCAGGAGCTGTTTTTCGTAGAGATTATGATTTGACACACACTCCTATGTTCCATCAGATAGAGGGTCTTTTAGTTGATGATGAAGGCACGGTTTCATTTGCAAATTTAAAATTTATTTTAGAAGACTTTTTAAAGTATATGTTTGATGATGTAGAAGTGCGTTTTCGTCCATCTTTTTTCCCTTTTACAGAACCATCTGCAGAGGTTGATATTTCTTGTGTTTTTTGTAAAGGAGAAGGATGTAGAGTATGCTCAAAAACTGGCTGGCTAGAAGTTCTAGGATGCGGAATAGTAGATCCAAATGTATTTGAAGCTGTGAAGTATGAAAATGTTAGTGGATACGCTTTTGGTTTAGGAGTTGAAAGGTTCGCAATGCTTATTCATCAAATTGGAGATCTTCGTTCACTCTTTGAGGGAGATATTAAGTTGCTGGAGCAGTTTCAATGATAGTTACTAGAAGTTGGTTAAACGAGTGGATAGACTTAGAAGGTATATCTACAAATGACTTGTGTAAAACTTTTAATGCAATTGGTTTAGAAGTTGATCGCTTAGAGAGTTACACTGTTCCTAAAAAAATTATATTTGGTAAAGTGCTTGAGTGTGAAAAACATCCAGATGCAGACAAACTCAATATATGTCAGGTAGATATTGGTACAAGTACTCGTCAAATCGTATGTGGCGCATCAAATGTTAGAGCAGGGCTTCATGTAGTTGTAGCAACTATTGGCGCTACAATGCCTAGTGGATTAGTTATTAAACCAGTCAAACTGCGTGGTGTTGAATCTGAAGGTATGATATGTTCAGCTACAGAGATTGGTCTTGAGGATGCTCAAGATGGTATCTTAGAAGTTGACGAGAGTATCGGTAATTTTGAGTTAGGACAAGAAGTTTCTACAAACCCCATCTTTGCAGATGATTTAATTGAGATTGAACTGACTGCAAATAGAGGTGATTGTCTCAGTGTTAGAGGTGTAGCACGTGATTTAAGTGCAGCATATGACAGACCAATAAGAGAGTATGCAGTTACTGATAATGATGCGAAGAAAGGTATTGGTAGAATTTTAAGCTTTACGCATGATAAAGATTTTGATGTCAGTTTGCGTTATAAAGCAGTAGAGTTAAAAGAGCTCAATTTACCACTTGTTGTAAAGTTAAGACTTGCTCAGATAGAGGATACGAAAGAGACAGATATAGAGTCAATAATGCTCTATATTACTCATGCAACAGGTGTTATTGTAAAAGCGTATAATTTTGGCTTTTTCTGTAAAGAAAACGAAGTTATGGCAAAAGTGACACTGAGTGAAGATGAAAATGGATTTGCATATATAGAAGGTAATGAAAGAGCATCAACTGTTGGAGTCATCCAAAATGATGAGTCGAAAGTCACTTATAATGAAGGTACAGTATTATTAGAAGCTAGTTATATTCCCCCAGATATTATTTCAAAGAAAATGGCAGCACATAAAATGAAAGCGGGAACAATGTTTTACAATACATCTCGCGGAAGTGAACCTGAGCTAAACTGCGGACTTTCTTACTGTATTGATCTCATCGAAGCAAACTCTTCATCATCTACTTTTAGTGGAAGTATAGAACTATCAAATACCGCTAAAGATAAAATTGTAATTGTTACAAAGCAAGAGATTGATGAAATTATTGGTGCAAAAATAGATAAAATAGTTGTAGCTAAAATACTCAAAAATTTAGGGTTTGATACTTCTAAATCCTCTTCAGATAATTTTGTTATTACTGTTCCTCAGTTTCGTCATGATATTGTCAATAAACAAGACATTATTGAAGAGATTGTTCGTATGGTTGGCATTGATAATATTCCATCAAAACCATTTGTATTTACTGAAGATAATAGATTAGAAGATGATTATTTTGAATATAAAAAACGGAGTATATTTAGACATCGCGCAGCCTATAGTGGATTTTTTGAGTCTGTTCATTTTGTATTTGATGAGAAAAAAGTTCTCCAATCATATGGATTTAAAACAACAGAAGATGAATTAGAGCTATTAAACCCTATCGTGCAAACTCTTGACACATTAAGACCAACACTCTTAACAGGTCTGTTAAAAGCTGCATCAGCTAATGTAAAAAATGGGTACTCGTCAGTAAAACTTTTTGAAATAGGTTCTGTTTTTTCTCCAACTAGAGAAGAGTCTTTGAAGCTTTCGATGCTCTTTTGTGGAGATGTTGAGAATGAGAGCCTCTCTAATGCAGGAAAACCAAAAAAAGTTGATTTTGCATATTTTGTACAGAAGGTTTCTGATGTTATTGGAGATGTAGAATTAAGAGAGTGTGAAACAAAACACTCTTTATCACATACATACCAATCTGCAGAGCTTATAGTCAATGATGAAGTGATAGGAGAACTCTTCCGTGTTCATCCAGATGTAGAAAAGAGTTATGATTTAGATAATGCATATGTTTGTGAATTAGATTTTGATAAAATTCCATATACATTAAAAACAGCAAAAAAATCATCTAAGTATCAAGCTTCATTTAGAGACTTAAGTGTTATTATGCCTCAAAGTATGAGTTATACAACTGTAAAAGAAGTAATAGAAAAGAGTGAAATTCCTAATCTTATTCGTTTTTATCCAGTAGATAAATATAGTGATGACTCTCTAGGTGATAATATGAGTCTATCCCTACGTTTTGTGCTCCAATCAGAAGAAAAAACTCTTGAAGAAGAGGATATAACTTCATCAATGGATACAATTTTAGACTCATTGAAAACTGAGTTAGGAATAGGTCTGAGATGAGTAAAGTAGTAGTATCCCCATGCTCGGATTTTTTTGTAAAAACATCTGAGATAGCACCAGATAAATCAATTTCACACCGTAGTGTAATGTTCTCAATGTTAGCAGAAGGAACAAGTGAGATAACAAATTTTTTAAGAGCTGAAGATACCTTGAACTCTTTAGAGATTGTAAAAAATCTTGGGGCTAGAGTTCTTGATGATGGGAGTACTATAAAAATAAGTTCACAGGGTATAAAAGAGAGTAGTGAAGTGCTTGATTGTGGAAATTCTGGCACAGGAATGAGACTTTTTTGTGGCCTTTTAAGCTCTGCAAATGGACATTTTATTCTTACTGGAGATAAATATCTTCGTTCTCGTCCAATGAAAAGAGTTACAACACCACTTTTAAATATTGGGGCAAAACTTGATGGTAGAAATGAGGGTGATTTAGCACCTTTATCTATTCGTGGAGCATCTTTAAAAGCTTTTAATTATGAGAGTAAGATTGCTTCTGCTCAAGTAAAAAGTTGTATGATTCTTGCAGCGCTGAGAGCTGATGGTGTGTGTACATATAGTGAGCCTGAACTCTCACGTGATCATACTGAAAGAATGTTAAAAGGTATGGGTGCAGATATTCAGGTTGATGGACTTAAAACTACTATCACACCGATGAAAGAACTTCTTTCACCTTTAACTATAAGAGTACCGGCTGATCCTTCAAGTGCCTTTTTCTTTGCTGTTGCTGCTGCAATTACACCTAATTCGAACATAATATTAGAGGGTGTTACTCTTAATCCTACTCGTATTGAAGCATTTAAAGCTTTAGAGAGAATGGGTGCGAATATAACTTACACTATAACTGATAATAAGTATGAACCGATTGGTGATATCAGTGTTCAATACGCCCCATTAAAGGGTATAGTTGTTGAAGATAATATCTCTTGGTTAATAGATGAACTTCCAGTACTTTCAATAGCAATGGCTTGTGCAGAGGGTGAATCTACTGTTAAAAATGCAGAAGAACTTCGTGTCAAAGAGTCTGACAGAATCTCTACTGTTGTTGAAGGTCTTCGTGCTGCATCTATTGAAGTAGATGAGTATAAAGATGGTTATAGAGTTGTTGGTGGAGAGCTACAAAAAGCTACAGTAGATAGTGATGGAGACCATAGAATAGCTATGAGCTTTATTATCGCTGGTTTGAAATGTGGAATGGAAGTTACTGACTTAGATTGTATAAATACCTCTTTTCCTAACTTTTTTGAACTTTTACAAAAAATTACAAAAATAGAATTACAATAATAAAATCTCGTCGATAGACGTAGCTTTAGTGAGGGGAATTTTGAAAAGAATTCACTTCTTTTTAAAAGGAGAAAGTATGAAGATTGAACTAGCGGAAAATTATGGATTTTGTTTTGGTGTTAAACGCGCTATTAAGATAGCAGAAGAGAATAAAGATTCTGCTACCTATGGACCTTTAATTCATAACTCTAAAGAGATAGCAAGGCTTGACCAAGATTTTAAAGTTGGACTTGTTGAAGATTTTACTGCTTTTAAATCAGGTGAAAAAGCTATTGTAAGAACTCATGGTATAGTTAAGAATGAATTAGCAGAGTTGAAAAAAAGTGGAGTTGATGTTGTTGATGCGACTTGTCCATTTGTGACAAAACCACAAGAGATAGCTCAGGAAATGAGTGAAGCAGGGTATGATGTAGTTATTTTTGGAGATGAAGCGCATCCTGAAATTAAAGGTGTTAAATCCTATGCAACACACGGTGCAACTGTTGTTACTAGTGTTTTTGGTTTGGTAGAATTAAAACTGAATGAAAGAGTTGCTCTTATTGCGCAAACTACACGAAAAGTAGAAGATTACATGGAAATAGCAAATTATCTTATCCCTCGTCATAAAGAGGTAAGAGTATTTAATACCATCTGTAATGCAACTTTTGAGAATCAAGAAGCTGTGAGAAAAATATCTAAAAAAGCTGATGTGATGATTATAATTGGTGGTAAAAACTCATCAAATACTAAACAGTTGTCAAGTATAGCACATGACTATTGTGCAAATTCGCATCATATTGAAGATGAAAATGACTTGGATTACTCTTGGTTTATAGATAAAGAATTTTGCGGTATCAGTGCGGGTGCTTCAACGCCTGACTGGATTATACAAAACGTCATAAATGCAATCAAAAATGAGGTTTGTTAATAGTTTTTTATTAACACTTTCCTCTCTAATTAAACAATTCCCCCTTAATTTAATATAATTGTAACTATTATTTAGATACAATCACGACAATTTTATATGTAACAGAGGATAGGTAATGGCGTTCGATAACGAATCATTTGAAGAAGAAGAAAATTTTGCAGAGATGTTTGCTGCGAGTGAGAAGAAACAAGAGACAAGCCGTATAGTTGAAGGTGAAATTGTTGAAATCCAAGCGGATGAAAATAGAGCATTAGTTGGTGTTGGCGATAAGCTAGAAGGTATTTTAAGTTTAGATGAAATCAGTGAAGATGGTGAACTAAAGTTTAATACTGGCGATAAGATTAAAGTAATGGTAATGGGATACTACAATGAGCGTCCTAAAATCTCTTACAAAAAAGTTTTAGAGCAAGAGAAGACAATTGAATTTATTGATGCAAATAAAGATGACTTTGAAGATGTAATTATCGAAGGTATTATTACTAGCAAAAACCGTGGTGGTTATGTAGTAGAGGCGGATGCAGTTGCATTCTTTATGCCTCGTTCATTAGCTGCATTTAAAGACACAGATGATGTTGTAGGTCGTAAGATTAAAGCGCAAGTTATTAAAATAGATGCTGCAGAGAACTCAATTATTGTATCTCGTCGTAAACTATTTAACGAAGAGCGTAAGAAGAAAAAAGAGATTATTGATCAACTAATGGCAGAAGATGTCATTGTTGAAGGTACAATCAAAAAAATCACTAGCTACGGTATGTTCGTAGATGTTGGTGGTGTTGATGGTTTAGTACACTACAATGAGATCTCTTATAAAGGTCCAGTGAATCCATCAAAACTTTACAAAGAGGGTGACACAGTAACTGTTAAAGCTATCTCTTACGATAAAGATAAGCGTCACCTTTCACTTTCAATTAAAGCTGTTCTTCCAGATCCATGGGCAGAAGTTGAATCTGAATTAGATGAAGGTGATACTATTACTGTAACTGTTTCAAATATTGAAGCTTATGGTGTATTTGTTGACCTTGGTAATGATATTGAAGGTTTCTTACATATCTCAGAAATCACTTGGGATAAAAATGTTAAAAACCCTAATGATTACTTAACTGTAGGTCAAGAGATTGATGTTGAAGTTATCGAAATCAACTCTAAGACTCACAAATTACGTGTTTCACTTAAGAGACTTTTACCAAAACCATTTGATGAGTTCTTAAAGAACTACAATGAAGGTGATGTTGTAACTGGTAGTGTTACTTCACTTACTGACTTTGGTGCATTTGTTCGTATTGCTGGTGTTGAAGGTCTTCTACATAACCAAGATATCTCATGGGATAAAAATACAAAATGTAAAGATGTTTTAAAATCTGGTGAAGAAGTTGAAGTTAAAATTGCTAAAATTAACTCTGAAGATCAAAAAATCTCTTTAAACAGAAAAACTCTTTTAGAGTCACCTATTGATAAATTTGCTACAACTCATAACAATAACTCTATTGTAAACGGTACAATCCGTGACATTAAAGATTTTGGTGTTTTTGTTTCTTTAGAAGATGGTGTTGATGCACTTATCCGTGATGAAGATTTAGCTCCACTTGTAAAAGAAGAGTTAGAAGCTGGTCAGGATATTGAAGCTGCAATTGCTGTTATTGATACAAAACGTGACCGTATTCGTTTATCTGTTAAAAAATTAGACTACATTAAAAATCAAGCGATGCTTGAAGAGATTAATGATAATGAATCACACTCTTTAGGTGATTTAATCAAAGATAAATTCAAATAAGCACCTAGAATGCAAATAATTATAAAATGGTTTGCTCCTCTCTTAGCATTAGGAGTAGCTACTTTTATAATTTTCTTTCTTGTCTCTATTAACTCATCTGTTGAGTTTAGAGATAGTGAACCATTTGAGCTTAATAGCGAAGTGGTTCAAAATAAACCTGAAAAAGTTTGGCTAAATCACTTTTCTAAAACGCAAAGATTAGGATACTCATATCCAGTTAATGAAGTTTATATAAAAGTTGACTTAGATGAAAAAATAACTAAAACTATTACCTATAAGCTATCTGCTTCCCTCTTAGACCCTTATCAACTATTTTGTTTGAAAGAGGAGTTGAAACTTCATAAGCTAAGACACTATCTTAAAAAAGATAAAGAGGGTGTAGAGTTACTTATTTATTCACAAAATGTAAATAAATTAAATTCTTTAGTAAAAGTACTAAAAAACTATCAAATTTCGGCAAGTGTAGAGCCGTACAAAGAGGAATACTAAATGCAAAAACATACTGTAGTAGTTTGTGACCACATTCATGAAGCTGGTCTTGAAATGCTTAAAAATGATGAAAATATAAACTTTATAATGGCAGCTGATGTTGATAAAAAAGAGTTAGTTGAGACTATTATTCCAAAAGCTGATGTAGCTATAACAAGAAGTTCAACAGATGTAGATGATAACTTCATTAAAAACGCAATAAATATGAAAGCGATTGTTCGTGCTGGTGTTGGTGTTGATAATGTTGACATTCCAGGATGTTCTAAAGAGGGTATCATCGTAATGAATGTACCAACTGCTAACACAATTGCTGCGGTTGAGCTTACAATGGCACATATGCTTTCATGTATGAGAATGTTCCCCTATTCACATAACCATCTTAAGCATGATAGAATTTGGAAGCGTGAGAAGTGGTATGGACATGAGATGAAAGGAAAAAAACTAGGTGTAATCGGTTTTGGTAATATCGGAAGTCGCGTGGCAAAACGTGCTCAATCTTTTGAGATGGATATTATCGCGTACGACCCATATATTCATCCATCAAAAGTGACTGATTGTGATATGACATATACTAAAAACTTTGATGATATCTTAGCTTGTGATATTATTACTATACACACACCTAAAAACCAAGAGACTATCGGTATGATAGATGAAGCAGAGTTTGCTAAAATGAAAGATGGTGTCGTTGTAATTAACTGTGCGCGTGGTGGTCTTTACAATGAGGAAGCACTCTATAACAATCTTACTAATGGTAAAATCCGTTTCGCAGGTATCGATGTGTTTAATAAAGAACCGGCAACTGATCACCCATTATTAGAGCTTGACAATGTAACAGTGTCTCCTCACTTAGGTGCAAATACATTTGAGTCTCAGTACAACATAGGTACTCAAGCAGCAGCAAACGCAATGGAAGCAGCAAAAGGTATAGCATATCCACACGCTATGAACTTACCTATTGATGAGTCTAAAATACCATCTTTTGTAAAGCCATTTTTAGAGATGGGACAAAAGATAGGTTTCTTAGAGTCACAAATGAATAAGTCTCAAATCATTGCTATTAAAGTGAGTGGGCATGGTGAGATAGCTGAGTATGTTGATTCACTTGCTACATTTGTTGCTGTTGGTGCAATGAGTCAAAATAGTGGTGACACAATTAACTATGTAAATGCAGATTTTGTAGCAAAAGAGAAAGGTATTAAAATAGAAGCCGAAGCACTTGTTGATTCTACTGTATTTAAAAACCTTATCACTGTTAAACTAACAACGGCTGAAGGAACAACTACTATTTCTGCTACTATCTTTGATGATGGCGTGAAACGTATAGTTGCAATAGATGGTTTTGATATTGAGGTTGCGCTTAAAGGGGATATGATACTATTTAAAAATAGTGATGTTCCAGGTGTTATTGGCAGTATAGGTTCAACGCTTGCAAGCCATAATGTTAATATTGCTGACTTCTCATTAGCAAGAAATAATCAATCTCAAGCACTAGCTGTTATCTTAGTAGATAATAGTGTTAATGAGACTACACTGGCAGAACTTGCTAGTTTAGATGCTTGTATCAGTGTGAACTACGCAAAAATCTAGTTTTTGTTACTTTTAGTAAGTTTTTACTAACTATCCTTTTTGGATAACTTTTCTTTTTAAACCTCTTTTAAGAGGTTTACTTCTTTTTACTTAACTATATTACATCGTATTCTAGGCATCCTACAAAAAAAGTATTATAAAATAATATTATAATATGTGTTATTATAAATAATTATATTAATAGATGATTAATCCGGATGATGATATAAATGTGTAGTGTATATCATGTTTTAGTCATAAGAAAAAATGTAAAAGTCCTCTTAAACATAGATATATTTATAAATATGAGCAAATACAAAGGAAAAATTATGAAACTTAGAAGTGTAAATGGTTTGTTGAAACCCACAAAAGAGTGGATTGAGAAGAATGAAGAGCAAAGTCTTGAAACAGTTTATATGGGACACTACTTAATTGTAAGTTATCTTCAAATTTTTAAAACAGGCGAAAGCAGTGAAGAAAATGTTTTTTCTAAAGATAGAATAGAAGTCGGAGAAGAAGGTAGATTTCGGTTTTTTCTCCCTGAAAAAGAGTATATATATGATAGAAATGTAACTATCGAAGTCTATTCACCTGATGGGGAATTCCTAGGTAAAGAGCGAACCTCATATGGAAATTTGAATAGTTCTGGATTGTCAGCTAGTCAGGATGACTCAACTGATGGGGTATATAGCATTGAAATAAATCCTAAAATTATCACTGTTGAAAAGCCTGATGCAAAAATTAAATTTTATAAAAAAATCAGTGGAAAACTTATTGATTCATCTGCACAAAAAGATATGATTGGTTTGCAGATAATTGTTATGACTAAAAGAGATAATAGTGATAAATATGAAGCTCTTTTTTCCTCTACTCTCGATAGTTCAGGTTATTTCTATTCACAATTAGAAAAACATCAAGTATATACTGATGCATACGCATTTATAGCAGGCTTAGATACAGAACAAATTCCTATCTTTTTGGAAGAGGGTGAATTTCCTAAAAATATTATTTTAGTAGCTGATTTATCAAACTTAGTAGAAGAAGAGATTAAAAAAAGTGTAGGTAGCTTACCTAATAGCAGTGATTTGGTGAACTCTTCTGCTTTTTCTCAAGATTTAGGGGGTGGATGTGTTGACTTTACAGTTCCAAACAGATCTCTTGAAGAGCATAGCTTCTTTCATACAGTACGAACAACAGAACCAGAAATTAGAAGCTATACGATAGGTAAATCTGAGAGTCAAAACTTTAAACAGGATTTGGCTTATTATTCATCAAATGCTTTTTCAATTATTAAAAAACTTCTAGATTCTTTGAATTCTATAGGATTATATCAGTATAAACCAGAAAACTCTCTGGATTTAACTCTAGTTGTTAAAAAACTTGATTTTGTTGAAAAGGATGCCAAAAAAGCTAATAACCCAAGTATGGTTCAGTATACAAAAACATTACAGTATATGCCTAATACTATGCAACTTGCAGCGACACCAGTTTATTTTGAAATAAATCATGTGAATTTAAATTTAATTTCTGATGCAATAGCAACCTATAGTGCTAATCAGCATAAATTAGAACAACTACACAATAAGGTTCAGCAAGCCTATTGCTCATCGAGTGTAGATATTGAAAGTTCAAGCTATTGTGGGACTATTGATGTAGAGTACAATGTTAATTATGATGCATTACACGATAATAGTAAAAGTTGTAGTAATAATCTAAAAAATAATTCATATACAATCTCTTTAAATAATGGTGCTTATAATAAAGATGTAATAAACTTTTTAGTAACACTATATGAAATAGAAGAGATAGACAACACCCAAAGAAAGGAGTTTAATAAGAAAATAGATAAGTTCATTTCAATGTTAGATACAGAGATAGGCAATAGTGAAAAATATAAATCCTATAAAAATCAAGCAGAAAGTTATTTAAAAATGATTCGAGACAACATAAACTATAGCATTCAAAATGATATATGTGTTGATGATGAAAAAACGGTTGCTGGTGTTATCTGCTTGATGAATAAATATGAAAAATTAAAAAATCTTTTAGCCAATAAAGCAATATTTACACTGGGTGAAATTATGGAGATTGGGGCGTTCTATGAAGAGTTTGACTTAAGTATAAATTACTTTTCATCTCTACTTCAAGAGTTTCATACTTTTTATAGAAAATGTAATAGTGAAATGATTTTTATACAAGATGATTATTTCATTAAAAATTATAAAAATATCAATGCAGAACTCAATCAGTTAAAGAGATCAATTACTCTTGCAAAAAACAAGATTGATAAAATTGAGTTAGAGTATATACACAATCATCCAGGGCGTAGAAATCTAAATGTTGATACGAGTGTTGATTGGGATGAAACGCCAACTGTGTATGAAAATACTACAATTGCCCATGGACATATTTTACACTTTAAACAGGTTTGGAAAGCAGATGGCTACTCTTTAGGTGATTTACTTTATAGCTTACCACTTGCGCCATGCCAAGAGAAACAGATTGCTATTGTTGATTGGGATAGAAGAGAAGAAGCTGAGCGAACAGAAGATCAGACAGTCTCAGACTCTTTAAGTGCTAATATGTCAAGAGATAGAGATATCGATGAGATTGTTAACTCAACATTTAATGAAAATGTGAATGCACGCTCTACTAATAAAACAAAATCAACAAGTGGTGGAGCTAGTGGAGGACTAGGTTTTAGTTATGGAGGCTTTGTTGCAGGTGCTTCAGGTGGAGTTTCACACTCTGGCTCATCTTCAGTCTCAACTGCTTCTCAAAATTCTGCTCGTAATCTCTCTGGGAGTACTTTAAACAGACTCCAAGATAATGTCTCCCAATCAGCATCTTCTGTGCGTAGTCAACGTAATACAGTCATTCAAGCTGTAGGACAGAATGAGTCTGTAAATGTGCAAACAGAAGTGGTAAAAAATAATAATCATTGTCATTCGATGACAATTGAGTATTTTGAAGTACTGAAGCATTATGCTGTTGAACAAGAGTTAGTAGATGCTCAAGAGTGTCTTTTTGTACCACTGCCAATGAGTGACTTTGATTATAAAAAAGTACTACGATGGAAAAATACTTTACAATCTTCTATGTATGGAAAAGATTTATTAAAAGGCTTTGCTGCTATTGAACGTATAGAGAGTAATCGTGAAACAGGTCTTCCTGATGGAAGTTATGCTGATGAAGTAATCCAAGAGTTAAGTGGATACTTTACAATCTCTTTTGATTTAGTACGTCCTTATAATCCTACAATAGATAATGCTACAAAAACAGTTATAGAAACTGTTAAACTAAAAAGTTATTTTCCATGGGTTACAAGAGACTTTGTTATTTCATATAGAAAGAAGTATCCACTGAGTGAAAAAGAGAAAAATGCAATTTTTGAAAAAGAGTATGCTCCTGAAATAGTTGAAAAATTCATAGATACTATAGGAATCTATAGAATAGATAAAGATGGTAATGAAATAAATTTAAATACTGATGTTACATTAATGAGTTCGTATGTTAAGGGGATGCCTTTAAAGGTTAATATCGCTTTAACAAGAGATAGTAAAGTAACACGTAGAGAGATTAAACATCTTCTATTTAGAGCACATACTGCAGTGACAAAATCATCTAATATTGTTATCAAATCTGCATATATTCATTACAGAACAGACTATATGAGTGAATACATTCTTCGTAATGCTCATATAAACAATGACATAATAACTACTAAAAGATTTAACGGACTTCACTTTAGTTATCTTGAAAATTCATCTAAACTTTATGAGTATGTTACTGATGCAGCCCTTGTATATACTCCAATGAGTGATAAAGAGAAAGTAAATCCTAAAGATGAAGATATTCAAGCTGCTCATAGACTTGTAGATTTTCTAAATGAGCATCTAGAGATGGCTCATAAAACGATTTGGTCTAATATGGATGCAAGTCGTCTCTTTGGACTCTTAGATGGCTACATAGCACCTAATGCTAAAGGTAGAAGTGTAGCAAGTGTCGTTGAAAATAAAGTGATGGGAATTGTAGGGAATAACTTAGTATTAAAGGTTGTTCCAGGTGAAAAACTCGACCCTATGCTAAGAGGTGAAGATTTACTTGAACACTACAAGCCAGATGTTAAACCTGATCCATTTAGAATCAGTGTCCCAACTAAAGGTGTATATGCTGAATCTGTGATGGGTAAATGTAATTCATGCGAGGAGATTGATGAATCACGACACTGGAGATTTGAAGATGTTTCGTGTGGCGTCAAACCCACAGCTATAGATAGTGTCTCAACAGATACACGAAGAGCGGATGTAGGGAATCTTCAAGTAAAAGATTTACCGACGAATATAATTAATATGCAAACACCTCAAGCTGCACCAGACCCATCGGGATTAATGGCTGCTTATGGACTTCTTGGTAAGAGTGATACCTTTAATGATATGACAGGATTAGCAGGAACACAAGCGAATGCTTTAAATGCGCTACAGACAACTTCAAAAAGTGTGACAGATTTAGCGAGTATCTCAAAAGACTTTGCAAATCTTGCTGTGATGGCAGCTCAGAGGAAAGATATGCCAAAACAGTTGGCAGCCCTTGATAAGTTGAAAAAAGAGGGAGTAATAACACCACAGGAACATAGTGAAAAAGCTAAAGACACGGTAGATATTTATTCAAATGCAACGAAGAGTTTTATGCCTGATGCTTCTTCTGCTCCTACAGAATCTGAGTCTAACAAAAAGATTGTAGAAACTATTGCTAGTCAAGGAAATATAAAATCTTTTAAATCAAAAAATAAGGAAGGAGAAGAAACTTCTGTAGAGTCATATATGCCAGATGGAATTAGTGATAGTAAAACTACAGATTATGACAATATAAGTCAAACTACTGATAGCGGGTCTTTAGTCGAGACTACAAAAGACTTGTCGGAGATAGTAGACTATATTAAAAATATTATCAATACACATAGTCAAAAAATTGATACTAGAAGTTTTGGAATACAATATGGATCCAATTCAGATTATGCAAAAAAAACAAATCAAGAGAAAAAACAATTTCTGATGAATATAATAGACAATGGAATTACTACAAATACAGCGCTTTTAGAAGGATTTAGAGGCTTTCTAGATGGAGCAGATTCTGTAGACTTAGAAAGATATAATATGGAAATAAGCAATTTACAAATAGAAATTGATTCTTTAGTAGCAGAAAAAGAAATCCTCACAAATACACAAGTCGATGATATGGAAAGTTATGTGCATGACACGAACTGTATTTATTTTGTTGCACAAGGAATAGAAAAATATTTAAGCAAATATCATGCTCCTAAAATATTAAATGATTTTAAAGTATGTCTTAAAGATTCTATAGGTAACGCTACAGATATATTGACTGGAAGAGGAAATGCTGCAGCTCGTTTTTTAGAAGATGAGGCTGACTTTAAAGGTGTGTTGTTTAGTGCATATCCAACAGACAAAGAATATATACGAATAAAAAAACTAAAAAATATGATAGTCCCTGATAATGCTGGACAAGAAGTATTTGTAGGTGAAATTCCACTATCAGCAAAAGTTGATAAGTGTTATTCTGGTAGTGATGATCTAGAAAAAATGAAAAGTATTAAACTAGGATTTGGTCTTACAAGTAAAGATCAAAAAACAGGAAAAATTTCATGGGGATATCATACTTTCATATTGATTTCAGGAAGGGTTTATGATGCACATTGGGATAAAGAGCCGAATGATAAAAAATTATTTACAGAACGTAGTTTAGAAGAGTTTATCGGTCATCATAACCTAATTTATGTTACAACGCCATCATAACTATGGATAAAATTCTATAACAGTTATAAATAATTTTTACACTCCGCACGGAGTGTAAATAATTTTACAGCGGATCGTTTACAGACACCGCTTTTTTCTCATGAAAGTGAAAGTGCTTTTCTAAATTTGCCATATATAATAGTACTGGCACCACTATAAGTGAAGCTACAACGGCTGCGACCGTTCCAAATATTAGAGCAACACCAAGACCACCAAACACAGCATCCCCAGCTAAAAGTGTTGAAGCTAGGATAATAGCTGCCGCAGTCAAGAAAATAGGCTTAGCACGTGTTGCAGTTGCGTAGGCGATAGCTTCATGTTTATGCATACCTTTCTCATCCATGAGAGATTTTGTGAAGTCTATAAGGAGTAGGGAGTTACGAGAACTAATTCCAATAAGAGCAATAAAGCCTATAAGTGATGTTGCTGTTAAAAAGAATGTATCTGTTGTAAATATATCCATAATCCAGTGACCAACAATAACTCCAATAATAGAGAGAAAAGAGCCTAAAAGGATAATTCCACTGAGTGTGTAACTCTTATAGTAAATAACCATAAGTAAAAAGATAAGTACGAGAGCAGCTATAAATGCAGCTCCAAGCTCTACAAAAGTATCAAGAGTTACTTCCATCTCTCCATCCCATACAAGTCTGTAGACAGAGGAAGTTTTTTTATCTTTGAGTTCAAGGTTAAAAAGACCAGTTTTTGTAATCTCATAATCATTTGAAAAAGTATCTAAAATGATATTTCTTGCATCCATGAGAGGATAGACTTGAGATACCATATCTGTCTCAGCCATTACATTTGTCATCTGATAGAGATTTTTACTTAAAATCATTGCATTTGACTTTTTAGGTACAACTGTTACTAACTCAGTAAGTGGGGTCATCATACCCATCTTATTCATAAGTTTTAGTGCTGAGAGTTTTGCTTTTACGGCATTAATATCTTTATTGGTAAACTTTTTAGAATCTTTACTAAGGGATAAATAGATTGGTATCTGGTCTGTGAACACATCTGAGTTCTTGACAGCGATGTTCATACCTTCAAATGCTAGGTAGAGAATATCATTGAGCTGTTTTACAGATACACCTGAGCGTGAAACTTTTTCAGTATTAACAATTATCTCATAGGTGTCATATATGTCATCTTGCATAATATCAACATCTACAAGACCCTCAGTATTCTCTAGAACATTAGAGACTTTATTGGCTAAATTTCTAATACCATCTGCATCATATCCATAGATTTCAGCAACAACTGCAGCTAAAACAGGAGGTCCAGCAGGTGGCTCAACAAAAGATATTTTTGTATTGGGAAAAATTTGAGCACAAGTCTGATTTATAACAGGTCTCATTCTCTGAACCATCATATAAGAGGGTTCTACTCTATCATGTTTTTTTGTTAGATTTAAAACTACTTCAGCTACATTTTCAGAATTTTTAAAGTGTGAGCCTTTAATAAGTCCTGCAAAATCTAGAGGTGATCCCATACCTAAAAAAACTTCTGTATCAAGTACTTCTTTCTCTTTTTGGACAAATCCAACAACACAATCACTAACCTGTTTTGTCTGTTCAATTGAACTTCCATTTTGTAAGTCAATATATACTGTAAAGGTATCATTGTTTTTTCCAGGAAGCATTTTTGCTAGAACTATTTTTGTAGGAGCTATCATTAATACAGCTAATATGAACGCGACAAGAGTACCAATTAATATAAATTTTCTTTGTGAAGAACTCTGTATGCCTTGTGAAACAGCTTTTTCAAACTTCTTAAACATTAATGCTCTCCTTTATCATGATTTTTTTGTTTGGAATGATCTGGTTTTTTTAACATCCTAACGGCTAAATAAGGAGTAAAAATATAGGCTACAAAAAGTGAAGCGACTAAAGCTACTGGAACATTTGCGGGGATTGGCTTCATAAATTGACCCATCATCTGACCAACAAATGCCATTGGTACCATAGTCATAATTATTGCAAGTGTAGCAATATTTGTAGGTGGTCCAATCTCATCTGTAGCTTTAATCATTAAATCATCATCACTCTCATGTGTTGACTCTAAAGAGTGGTAATGCCTGTGAATATTTTCAATCACAATAATTGCGGCATCAACAAGTAGTCCCAAAGAGAGTAAAAATGCAAAGAGCGTAATACGGTTTATCGTCTGACCTGTGAGATAAGCTATAAAGAGGGTAATAGCCAAAATAGCAGGAACAGTGAATGTAACTATTAAGGACTCTCTCCATCCTAGTACTAAAACAAGGAGTATTGCGATAATAACTATAGAGAGTACTAAGTGATAAACGAGTTCATTTACAGCTTCATTAGCTCTTTCACCATCATTTCTTGTAATAACATACGAGATACCATTTTTCTTTAAAAACTCTTTGTATGACTCTAGTTCTTTTTTAACTGCATCGGCAATAATAACTGCATTTGTTCCTTGAAGTTTGGAGACTGTTAAGGTGACTTGCTCAGACAGAGGCGTAAATTTTCCCTCATCAGTCTGAACACTAATAGAAGCAGATTTGAAATTTTGAATATCATAAGAGTCAGTAATTGTAGCAATATTTTTGAGATATATTGGAGAACCAAGATATTGTGCCACCATAATGCTACCAACATCTTTTGAGCTCTCAATTGCATTTTTAACCCCAATCATAATTATTTCATTATCTTTAGTTCTATTTTTGACAGCAGGAACACTATAAGAGAGAGACTGGACAGCTTGAACAATTTGCCCCATAGAGATGTTATACCCTGAGAGTTTATTTAAATCAACTTCTATATTAAACTGATGTTTATGTTGTCCCTTGATTGCAGTAACGGCAACATTTGGAAGCCCATTGAGATGGTGTTGAATTTTTTTGACTTTATCATGAAGTTCAACATGACCAATATTGTCATCATTTGCAAAGAAGGCGATAGATACAACAGGAATATCAATATCAATATCCAGAGGTTTTATGATTGGATTCATAGCACCTTGAGGAAAGATATCAGAATTTTGCATGATTTTATCATAAACTTTTAGGTTTGAATCCTCTTTTTCTTCCCCTATATAAAAAGCTGCATTAACGATACCAACGTTGTCCATAGCACGACCATATATATGCTCAACACCTTTTACCTCTTTCATTTTTCTCTCAAGAGGTTGAACGATTACTTTTTGTATCTCTGCAGCACTTGCACCAGGAAGAGCAACGATAACAGTAGAACCCGAGACAACCATTTGGGGGTTCTCTTCACGAGGCATAATAAGAAGTGCTAAATAGCCTATAGCTAAAAGAAAAACACCCAATACAACTGTAAGCGGGCTTCTTAAAAACGCACGAGCAAGTTTTCCTGCAATATCCGTTGGTTCATAAGGTTTATGTTTATGCATATCTTTGCCTTAGTTTATGTCTATTGTTGCATACATACCAGGATAAACTGATCTGTTATTCGTTTTAAATGATACTTTTATTTTAAATGTATGTGTCATTGGATTTGAATTTGGAATAATCGCTGATATTTTACCAATTGTGTTGATACCAAGTGAAGGAATCTTTACAGTAACTTTTTTACCATGCTCAATCTGTTGCAGATTGCTCTCTGCGATTTCAGCAGAAATTTTTAGGTTACTTAAATCAGAAAGTATAATTGCTGGCATACCAGGCATCGCCATCTCACCAACTTTAATGTTTTTAGCAACTACTACACCACTATTAGGAGCTTTTATATTAAGATATTTGTATTGATTTTCAACCTCTTGAAGTCTCGCTTTAGCAATTGATATCATATCTTGAAGGTTTAATGCAGCTAGTTCAAGATTTTCAACTTCATACTTAGAAACCATATCTTTTTCAAGAAGTCTTCTATATCTGTCAAGGTTTAACTTTACATTCGTATATTGGTTTTGATACATCTGAAGACTAAGTTCAGATTGTCTTTTTGCTGAGTCAATCTCTCTTGAATCAATTGTGTATAGAGTCTGATTTTTTTTGACTTTTTCACCCTCTGACACATTTACATTTGTTACGAAGCCCATAAAACGGCTTGTAATCATCTTTTGGTTGTCTGAGATAATACTACCAGAGAGCGTAAGTGTTTCTGCTATAAGTGTAGCACTGAGTGCTACTGCTACTAAAATTTTTTTTATCATTATTGTTCCTCTTTATTTGCTATCTTTTCGAGTGCAAATACTTTTTGATTGCGTTTGTTTTTTGCTACTTGTAGTTCTAATATTTTTTGAATTTGCTCTGACTGTTTGATGATTACATCACTCATAGAAGAGAGTTTTTCCCTATATCTACCCTCGTAATTCTCATAAATAAGATTTGCCAAGTCTAATTCATCTTTTAAAGACTTTATCTCATCATCTGCACTTGATATTTCAGTTCTTATTTTTGCAATTTGTAAGGCAATACCTTTTTTTGCAAGTTCAACTTGTGCCTGTGTTTTCAGGTGTTCTAATTTTGACTTTTCAATATTTGCATTATCTATACCACCGTTAAATATATTCCATGTGAGTCTTGCTCCAACTGTATATGATTTATGGTCACTCGCATCTCCTAAAAAGGTATCATCAGCAGTACCAATTTCAGCAAATGCACCAACAGTAGGGTAGTATGAGGCTTGGGAAGCATCTACCATACTCTCTCTAATTATGAGACCCGTTTGTGCTTTTTGAATATCAAGATTGTTATTTAAGATATCTGCGTCACTGTAGAGTGGCATAGGTACATCAGTACTTGGAGTTGTTATACTCTCTACTTTTTGATTTAGCAAGAAACTCAAATAGTGATAAAGAAGTTTTTTGTTTGAGTCCATATTCATCAGGAGCCTTTTTACATTTCCTTTCTTAGCCTTTACTTCTAAAAGGTCTACTTTTTTAGCATAGCCTACGTCAATCATACTCTTTGTCATCTCTTCAAGCACATTTATATTTTCTAAAATCTTGTTTAGGTTTTTCATAGATGATTCTAGAAGCGCCATATCATAAAAACTTTTTCGAAGCTGATAAACTTTTTCATTGACTAGTTGTCTCTTCTGCAGAGTTTTCATTTTTGTCATAGAGTTTTTTATATCAGAGTAACTTGAGAGTGCAAAACCTGTAAAAAGTGGCACTTCATACTTGAGTTTACTTTGAAAATAGTCTTTATCATCAGGATAGTTTAAATCATTTGGTTTTACATCTAAGATATTGGGATTTGTATTGTCAAATTCTGCAAAACCAAAATCTCCAAAACTAGCTTCACGTGAAGCTAGTTTAAACCCAAAGACATTTCCTGCATCATTCGAACGCGCTACATTCTGTTCAAAGTCTAGTTTACCCCAGTTCATACCAGAGACTGTACTTGCATCTTCCTTTGCCGCTTTAACATCGATTTTTGCTGCTTGAATTTCTAGGTTTTGTGCTTGTAATATATTTATTGCTTCATTAAGTGTTAGTGAACTAATAGTATTTTCAGACGCGTTTAAACACAATACAAGTGAAAACATAGTTAATAATTTTTTCATTAATATTCCTCTTTTAACTTTAATTAAATGGGTCATCTAATTAAGTTTTTATTATAACATATATATCATTTTCATATATCACAAAAAAGTCAAATTCACTAATTTAAATAGTTTGAGTATAATGGTGTAAAGGTGCTAAAATGCGAAAGATAATTATGATTTCAATTTTAATTTTCACTCCATTTATCTATGCAAAAGAGTTTAAAAATTCTCTTCAATATGAGACGTCACCTTATCTTAAACAGCATGAATTAAATACAATAGAGTGGATGCCATGGGGCGAAGCTGCATTTCATAAAGCAAAGAAAGAAAATAAAGCAATATTTTTGTCGATTGGGTACTCAACCTGTCACTGGTGTCATGTTATGGCAAGAGAATCATTTGAAAATGAAGAGATAGCAAAAGAGTTTAACAAATATTTTGTATGTATCAAAGTTGATAAAGAGGAGATGCCTCATCTTGATGTATACTATCAGGAACTCCATCAAAAAGTAAAAAATAGGTCTGGTGGGTGGCCGCTGAGTCTGTTTCTAACAGCCGACAAGAAACCTTTTTACATAACAACATATATTCCTCCACACAAAGAGTCATACTCTGAAGGTTTAGATACTTTACTCTTTAAATTGGCTCAAAAATATAAGGCTAATTTCGCTCAAGAGGATGTATTAAGAATAGAAAGTATTCTCTCAAGTTCAGTAGTTACAGCAAAAAAAAGCAAGGCTACTATTGAAAGAAAAACCCTGAGAGAAGATCTTTTAAAAAATTACGACTCTATTTATCATGGGTTTGGACGAGGTAAAAAATTTCCAGAAGCATCAAAGCTCTCTTTGATGATGGATTTAGCACTTATAGAAGAAGATGATAAACTGCTTCAATATAGTTTTGATATGTTAAACACTATGGCCTTACGAGGACTTTATGATCATGTTGGTGGAGGTTTTTATCGTTATGCTGTTGATGCTGCTTGGGAGATTCCCCATTTTGAGAAGATGCTATATAATCAAGCTGAACTCATCACTTTGTATACGAGAGGATATCTCTTAAGTGGTAAGAAACTTTATAGGGATATTGTAAATGAAACAATTGCGATGGTTGATTATAGGTTTTTAGATGATGGACTCTATTTTAGTGCGAGTGATGCAGATACGCATCATCAAGAGGGAGAGTTTTTTCTATTTAAACCAGTAGAAGTAAGAGAGGCACTCAAAAATAATCCTTATGCAAAAGAGATAGAGGAGTCTTTAGAATTTAGTATAGAGGGGAATTTTGAAGAAAAGGTGCATATGAATTTTTATACTGACACAAGACCAAAAGGCTTTAGAGAATTTAAAAATGAACTTCTAAAAATAAGAAAGAGCAAAGAGTTTCCATTTATAGACAAGAAGGTAAATACCGCTTGGAACTCTTTAATGATTGAAGCCTTATATAAAGCTTCTATTTTTGATAAAAAGTATAAAATAAAAGCTGACAAGCATTTAGCCGCTTTAAAAGAGAAAATGTTTGAAAGAGGAGAACTTTATCACCAAACAATAGCTAACAGAAAGCCAATACAACTTGGACTCTTAGAGGATTATAGTTTTTTAGTTTCTGCCCTCATTGCTGGATATGAAGTTGATTATGATGAGAATAAACTGGCTTTTGCAGAGTACCTTTTAAATAAGGCTAAAAGTAAGTTTTATAGAGGTGGAACATGGTACCTCTCAGATGATAATCTTAAAATTAGGGCTACACTCAAAGATAAATACTACACGTCACCTCTATCAAAAATGGCGCAAAATATTTTTAAAATGGCAACTTTAAAAGAGTCGTTTCGGTATGAAAAACTTGCCTTAAAAACAGTTGATTCTATAAAAGAAGAGTTAGGTATACAACTCTCTAATGCACCAGCCGCTGCAACAGCATTTTTGATGCAGAATTTAAAGATTGTGAGTTTAAAAAGTAACAGAGAAAACCTTATAAAAAACAGACTCAAAATTAAGCGGATAAAATACCCTTTTGTTCTAAGTAAAAAAAGTGAAGATAGTGAGTATTTAGCATGTACGATGAGAAGATGTTTCGCAAAAGAAGCAAAATTAGAAAAAGTAATATACCAAATACAAGAAAGCCTAAGAATATCTCACTAAAATGTGATTATAATTTATAAGAGGTAATTGTCATATGTCAAATTCATGTCCTCTCAATTTTGAGAGAGTTGATTCAAATGTATCAAGATTAAGTGCGTTATTTGTGGCGTCTTTAGTAATAGTTTATCTCTCTACATCGTATGTTTATATACTCATGTTTTTAGCACTCGATTTTACTATCAAGCTCTTTATAAACAAAGAGTTCTCTGCTATATATATGTTTGCAACTTTATTAAAAAGTGTGTTTGCTTTGAAAGATAAGTACACAGATGGTGGAGCTAAAAGATTAGCAGGTATGTTTGGACTTCTCTTTGTCCTTTTATTAATAGTGACACATTTTTTAAACGCTTGGTTTGCTTCACTTGGTATTGCGGCTATCTTTTTGGCATGTTCTCTATTAGATGTATTTTTTAATTACTGTATAGGTTGTAAAGTATACTTTATTATTAAAAGAGTCTATCCAAGTTTTATGAGTTAGAAATCCACTCTGATAAAACTTTTAACTCATCCTCACTTATCTGTTTAAATGGTGGCATAACAGCTCCATTTGAACTCTTCCAACTCTTTTGACTTCCATTTTTGATACTCTCTATTATCTTATCTTTTGAGTTTTCATATCTCGCAGCAATATCTTTAAACGCAGGACCTACAATCTTTTTATTTACTTTATGACATCCCAAACATTTATATTTGAGAGCTATCTTTTTTCCATCTGAGAGGGCATTAAACGCAGCTATGTTTTTTTGTGCTTTAGAGAGATTTTCTTGTGTGTAGTGTTCAAACATATAGGAAGCTATAGCCTTTACTTCATCTTCTGTTACATTCGCTTTTTGTGATGGCATCAGACCGTATCTTTTGATACTCTCTTCATCACAATAGGATTTCTCTAATGATGGATTTAAAACATAATCTGTAACAAAAGTAATAGCCATTGGAATTCTCTGACTCTCATCTTTAGGCTCCATAAAATTAGGCATATGAAAAGATACAGCCATAATAGGAGGTGCAAGTTCATCATCAGAAATAACTGGTGGCATTGCCAAGTCGTGACAAGAGGCGCATTTTGTCTCTAAAAGTTTTTTTCCATCAAGTCTTTTTGATGGCTTGTTATCGGAGCAGGCTGTAAATATTAGTAGTATAGAGCCTATAAGAAATAATTTAATCATATGAAAGTTTACACTGTTGACGATTAAAATAAGATAAAAGTTTATTTTAATCGTCAACAGTGTTTTGAAATAAATATTTAGATAAAATTACATCAATAAAAATAAAGGTCAGAAAATAGATATGCAGATGGTAGTAGACTCCCTAAGAGCCAAGGGAAAGATTTATAAAAAAATGCTTGAAATATCTCCAAAAGAGTTGGGTATAAGAAATAAAATAAAAATATATAAAGCAACGGATACAAACGGCTATTTCTGGGCAATCTTTGCTGTGAGTCAAAAGAGCCGTCTTCTTATGAAAGATGTACATAAATTTGAAGAGATATACGCAAAATTAAAAGTTTACTGTGACCATAACTTCAAACATAAAATTATATTTATAGATGCTCCCTTATGTTCTAAAGCAAAAGCAGCGTTTAAAACGCAAGGATGGAAAATTCACTAATGCTTCTTTGTGACATAGGAAATACCTCTTATCACTTTTTACAAGAGGGTAGAGATTATAAAGAGGATGTTAGTGCGTTTGACCCTGCGTCAATAAAACAAAAAGTTTATTATATATGTGTAAACGCAGCTATTAATAAAGTCTTAACTACGCTTGATAACTGGATAGATTTAAAAGATAAAGTAAATATGGATGATTACTATGAGACTATGGGCGTTGATAGAATTTTTGCCTGTGAGGCTGTAAGCAACGGTGTCATCATAGATGCAGGCAGTGCAATTACAGTTGATGTGGTAAAAGACGGTAAGTTTCAAGGTGGTTTTATCTATCCTGGAGTAAACGCAATGGCAAAAACTTATGAAAATATCTCTCCGGCTCTGTCTTACCCTTTTAATTTTGATATAGATTTAAACAAATTACCTAAAAACTCTGTTGATGCCATCAGTTATGGTTATTTGAAAATGCTTTATATGGAAGTGATGTCTCATGATATGGAGATATATTTAACGGGTGGAGATGCAAAAAAAATCTCACATATATTTAAAGATGCAAAAATAGATGAAACTCTTATATTCAATGGAATGAAAAAAATCATTTCAAAGGGGTAGGTATGCTTGAATTAATTATTGTGATTTTAGACTTAATAGTAAAAATGGGTGCCTAAAACACCTCACAAAGTATGGTATAGTAGGAGTAAACAAAGGTTTATTTACAAATG